>ULYM01039539.1_pt1 | contig 61136 bp, 77 predicted proteins | sample 1962141 | NCBI WGS metagenome assembly ULYM01 (sample SAMEA4835862, study PRJEB28245) | human gut metagenome | biome: gut microbiome; material: fecal sample | place: Denmark | collected 2008
TTTTTTTGTGTGAATGCGTCTCATATCGTGGAATGGAGTTGGTATACAACTAAAGATATGATTGATTCTTGCTTTACCGTAATGATAATAACAGCAATGTTTTATATATACGGATTTTTTGACATGTTTATCAGTCGCCTCAATTTAGAACGTAAAATCTGTGCATGATTATGGGAAAGATACTAAATTATGAGAGAAGATTTGGCAATATAAGGTATATCCCCTGCCATGTTTCGAGTGGGAAGATGTGGTGAGATGTTTCCTCGTTATTCTTCTCGGCTGGCTCATCTCTTAAAAGTAAAAAAGGAAAAAGGAAAAAAAAGCCTTAACCCCTTTGCGCCCCCGTCCCCAGCGATTCCATCGCTGGTCCGTAACTTTAAAAAAGCCCTGCTATCCATCGCGGACGGCAGGGCTGCATCGTTTTTTAATACTTTTTTAAAGATTATAACACCGCCACCTTTTTTACGGGCAGCGGAATTTCGACTGCAAAGATACGAAGAAAAACCGAGATATGTAGAGATATTCAGAGAAAATCGGAGAAATTCAGAGAAAATCAGAGAAAAATAGAAATCATCTGTAAATTTTCGTGTATATCCGTAAGAATTTTCCTATTTTTTCGTAGGAAAGTGCCCGCCCCAAGCGATTCTTTTGCTGTTCTCTAAAAAAGATGAAGCCTTCCGCTCCTTAATCCGAGGAGCAGAAGGCTTCATCTTATTCCTAAACACGCATACGCCCTGGGCTAGGATTTTCTGCCCTTTCAGGGCGTGTGGGACTTACTCGGAGCTATTGATACGCTTCGTCTCTGTTCTTTCTCCATATCGACGAAAGGTAGCCGTTTTCGCAGTTATAAAGTTTGATGAGCGAACCGTAAAGGTTCGTATAATAGAAGGTGGCCACATGGTTCTCTACCAGATAACCATTGATCGTAACCTTTCCGTTCTTCGTAGAATAGGTGGTAGTGAAGTCCTTCTCACCCTCTATCACCATGTGCAGGGTGCCATCCTCGTTAAACGTCATGGAACCCATGCAATCCTTCTTCTTTCCATCTTTTGTCATAGTTACGATGCAATACCAGGTACCCCTTATCGCAGCATCGTGGTCCGTCTCATCCGAAATATCATTCAGCGAATTGCCGCATCTCATCTGGCATTCATTGCCGTTGGCGAAGGTGCCCACAATCAGCGGTCTCATATCGATGCTTACCGATACCCTGCTGCCCGTAATCTTGTTGCTTTCCTGAAGATGAACTCCCGAAATCGTCTCGTTCAGCAGATTCTTGATATTGAAGCTTTCGGGAGTACCTACCTCGAAGCGGGTAGTAAGCTTGTCGCCATCCATCTGCCAGTAGCCGAAGGCAGTGTTAGGCTCTCCGAAGAGACCGCCCGATGACCAGCTTCCTTCGCCCTCATAGTAAACCATGTGGTTCTTGTAGTAAGAATAAGTACCGCTGGTGCTGTTGATGGTCCACTCGTTGCCGGCAAGATATTCCTTCACCTTAGCCGCCTCCTTCTCGCTCTCGTCCTCGCTGCTGCTGCAAGCCGCCAGCGAAGCCGTAATCATTCCCATGGCTACTACCGAGAAGATAGCCATCATGGAACGTTTCATCTTCATTAAAAAGTTCTTTTTCATTTCTTCATTTTTGTTTTAAGAGTTATACATTATCAATCATTATGTTGAATGTTGAATTAGGCTAGCGCCATTGAGTCCGTAGGCAATTCAACATTTAACACTCAACACTCAACATTCCCCCGATAGTAGCACCACTCCTACCCTTACTTTCTTACCGCAGTGAGGGCAGAAGGTGGAAGTCTGAATCATCTGCTGCTGTTTTTCTTCTGCTTCCTGCACAAACTTCACGTCTCTGCAGGTGACACCTTCCGGCAAATCGCCCCACAGCGTAGCGTTCAGAGTTTTACCCTCCTGCTCTTTCTTATCAGCATTCGAGAAAAGATCATTCTTCTCCTCTGTCGGGAAGAACATATCACGAGGGTCTATATCCAAAGCTGTGGCTATGCGATAGATGGTGTTTGTCGTTAACGACTTGTTGCGGAGGAACTGCGACATCGATTGCGATGACATGCCGCATTTCTCGGCAAAAGCATTTGTGCCCAAGCCTAATTTCTGCATCAGTTTACGGAGATTGATTTCCGATTTTGGTTTATTATTTCCTTCCATTATCTCTTTAGTTATATATATTCTTTAATTTTCAGTGCAAAGGTAATATATTTATTTGGTTTTTGCAAATATTTCTAGTTAAAAGTTATATATTTATTTATTTTTCTATATATTTTTTGATGAGATAGTATATATTTTAGGTATTTTTTATTTAAGATTTCAGATAGTACAAATTATTTTTGAATAATTTTAAATCCCCTCTAAACTATTGGTATTTAAGGTTTTACGAGAGATAGCCTTTTGTTTTTACCGCCCGAGAGGAGAAGATAAATAATTGATAATTAGAGAAATCCCAATCTCTGGGAAAACCCGAGAACCTTCATTCAGCCGCGATATAGATCCTCCACTATGATATGACTCCCGCCTGCCCGCCTGCCTGGATCCGTCTGGATATATGCAGCCGGCACCCACGAGATGAGGAACACACCCACGAGATACCAGACTGCACCCACGAGATGAGGAACACACCCACAGCCCCCCAGGTGTGCACCGTTTTATTTTTTCCCTATATATAATAAGGTATACTATATAATAAGAAATGATCCTAAGTAAACTAGGAAAAACACGTAATAAATAAATTTATTTGCAAATATATGTAAATTTAAGGCGTTTATTTGTAACTAAAGGTTAAAAATAAAGGAAAACATAAACTTTTTGCGGAAAATATTTGCACGGAACAAATAAAAGTATTACCTTTGCAAACGTAAACAAGAAACAAATAATAAACATTTAAAATTAAAAAGTTATGAAAAAGAATTTAGTTATTTCAAGTGTAGCTGCATTTGCAGCACTTAACCCTGAAGGTTTTACTGTTAACGCTGCAAACTTGCAGCCCGTAACTACAGGGTATGCAGTAGCATTAATGAAGACACAAAACAGTTTCGGGGCTGAAGGCCTGGCAAAGGTTGCAAATGTTATCGAGAAACTCCAGGCTTCAGGTAATTTAAACGGCCGTACCTTAGCATTCGGCGGCTGGTATGATTCAGAAAGCGGTTTATATTATTATGATGCTACAGTGATTTACCAGGATCGCGAAGAGGCTATCGAAGCCGGCCGTGCAAATGAACAAATTGCAATTTTCGACCTTGGCAAATTGGAGGAGATCCGTCTGTAATATATAGTTAACGGGGACCGCTCCGGCGGTCCCTATTATAGAACTTTTTAAAATTTAGAAAATTATGAGTACTAAAAGATATAATACCAAAACATTTGATTTTGTTGTAAACGGCGAACACGTCTATTTTACTTGTGATACTACCAACACAAAAAACGGATTCTGCCATCATGTTTTTGCAAGTGGAGGCGGCAAATATTACGAACATTCCCGCGTGTCTTACTTAAACCGTACCTGGGAAAGCTTCGAGTATGAAACGGCGCTTTTGCACGCCGTGGATAAATTCCCAAAAAGTATGCGTGGACCTTTGCGCCTGGAGATCCAGGCCGTTGCACAAAATGAACACGAGAAAGCAGAAGCTTTTTGTGCAGCGTTCGCGGCAAACTTCGCGGCGTTGAGTACTGAACAAAAAAAAATTGTCCAGGATCACACTCCAGAAATAACCAACATAAACCAGGCTAAAACCGTTAACGCGGCCGTTGCTATGTTGGCAGCACTATAATATATTTTAAAGATTCCAGGGTGCAAAGGTTTGAGGCCTTGGCGGGGGATCATTCCCCCCGGTACCCCCTATTATAGAACATTTAAAATTTTTAGGTTATGGCAAAAAAGACTATAAAACAGCAGTACGAAGAGTTGGCAAAATTCGGCGAATGCTTCGAGCAAGAAGGTTATGGCGGTTGGTCCCTGGTGATCGACGAAGGCGGGGAACGCGCTTTATATAAGGTGTGTTATAACAACAAGGAGGAACTTTGCGCCCGTTGGCAAAAGATAAAATACACGTGCCCTAAAAAAGAAGACAGTTGGCCGCGTCCTTATATCACCATTAAGGGAACGCGCCATTATCTCGATAACTTCTACCGTTGTGCGTAAAATTACCCGGTGCCCTGGATATTTCAGGGTACCCACAAAATAACTATATTATAGAATCTTTAAAATATTAGGATCATGAATAATAGTATCAATATTTCACGCCGTACCAGTACGGCCGAACTGGTAAGCATTTTATTTGCGGTGTGTGCCCTTCTATTTGCACGCCTGAATAAAAGTACCTTTGCGGCTATAAAAGCCGCCTGGCAGTGGCTTTTTAAGCCTGAAACTTACTTTGCAAGCGACGGTGAAGGCGTGACAGTAAACGGCCTGCAAATTATAGGTGTTAATCTATTAACCGCGGCCGTGTGTTTGATATTATCAATATCTTTATAATGATATTCTTTTTATAACTTTAAATATCAAGGTGCAAAGATTTTGAGATCTCCAGGCGGTTCGCGGACCGCCTGCACCTCAGGGTACCCCTGGAGCCTTCTCGATAGGCTGCAAAGAATATTACTTATTATAGAACGTTTTAAATATTGAGGATTTATGATAAACAAGAAATTTTATATTGATTATCTGAGCCAGCAGACGAAGGCAGACGGGCGACCATACGAAACGGCGCTCAGTGATTTTTGTGACTATCTGCTTGACCTGTTCAGCGTGAAGGCTTTTGACGGTACCCTGGACGGTTTTAAAAACTGGCAGCAACAGCGCCTTCAGGCTAAACCAAAGTTTGGCGTTTTGGCTATGGCTTGGTTGAATGATGTTAGCCAGGCAATGGACCGCGGCCAGTGGCTCGACGTTTTCGGTATGCTGTATGAGGATATGTATTTAACCGCTGGCAAGGCATCGAAAACGGGGCAATTTTTCACTCCTCAGAGTGTTTCTACCCTGATGAGCTCCATTATAGGCTCTGGCAAAAACGAAGCCACTAGCACGAAAATAGAAGGCACCACGGTGAATGATTGTGCAGCTGGTAGTGGCAGACTCCTTTTGGCTCATTTTATCGAGGCTAGCAAACTGGACCATTCAGCCGGGCGACCATTCCAGTATATTGCTCAAGACTCAGATCCGCTGGTATGTAAAATGTGTGCACTCAACATGATGGTGCATGGTATGAATGGACGTGTAATTTGCCAGGATACCCTGGCAATGAGTACACCATCTGTCGAGTACTTCGTAAACGAAGTAAGATACCCTTTCAGTACGCCTTATTATAGCGTACGTGTAAAATCAGGGAATCCTCAAAAATAAGGATTCCCTGGGAATAAAAAGAAACATATTATAAAATTTTAAGGTTATGGAAAAGAAAAAGAAATTAGATGTATCAAACATCGACCTGGTAAGCTTCGAAGGCTTTTATCAGACTATCTGGGATTCTTCTTTTGAGGTATCAGATTACGAGTACCGGAACGAAGTTGTAGAGGATGAGGATTTCACCTTTAATGAAGACAGTTACCAGAAGGCAGTTTGCGAGGCATACACCAAGCAGTGGGAACGCTGGCTCAAGCAGTATGTTTGCAAAGATATTAAATTATCCTTTGTAGGTGTTCAGCACCCACTGGCTTATAACTTCAGCACCGATGCTATCCAGGTTAAAATCGGGCTATCTAGCGAGGCAAAGAAGGCGATTATAGCCAAGGTGAAATATCACCATGAAGAGATAGCCGGCTGGATCAAGGAAAATCACACTTCCAGCGATGGCTTCTGGTCCTTTCTGAGTAATGATATTAAAGACTGGAACCGTGCAGCCTTATTCAACCATACGAGCGACCGCCAGGAAACCTATCTTGCCTACATGCTGTATTATATAGTGAAGGCAGAAATCGGGGCTAAGAACGGCGACGACCGCCTGGAGATGATGGCTTATTACAATATCTCCGAGCAGATGAGCATCACCGAGTTTATCACGTACCCTGGCAATAATAAGGCAGCCTGAGCGCTGCCCTATTATTGCCCATCGGAAAAATTAGAAATCACTCATTATAGAACAGATAGAAAATGAAGAAATCATCAGTTATATATAATTTCGCTATTTCGCAGCAGCAGGGCAAAATCCTGCTGACTGCCCAGGAATATCCCTGGAGTGTGCTCCAGGTTATCACTTTCGAGCCACAATATTTCGACAAGGTGGTGGCGCTTTGCAAGCGCCGTGGTATGGTAGCTACCCACGACAAGGACCGCTCCTTCTGCATCATCCATCTTGGCAGTGGCGACCAGGGCGGCAAATATCCAGATAAGCATATCAATACCGATACGCCGGCAGCTATCGACAAGTATCTGGAGGCATTGAAAGATGCGATGGCTCAGGCTGTGGTTTGGTATTATACGAATATTATAGAACGTGTAAAAAATAGAAGTCATGAGAAAGTTAACAAAGAAAGATAAGGAGTTTTTAAAGAAAATCGGCTATCTCGAAGAGGATTTCAACCAGATAGAAAAAGCTAATTATAAGTATTATACTGAAGATGATCAGAGAATCAGCGAGGAGGAAGCTCTTAAAAAGTTAGGTAGAGATCGCTGGCTGTCTGGTATCGGTAGAGCCTGTTTTCATGCTTCTGCTGTAAGGGAGTGCAAGCGTGGTTCTGAGACCATATATATTAAAAGTGATACTTTCGATAAATAATATCACAATCACATATTATAGTAACAGCGAAAAATTAAAAATCATGGCTAATACGACAAATAAAAAACCTTGGGGATATGGTAATTATATCACCTATAGCGAGAAATATCAAGGCTTCATTATCAAGCCTTACAAGAAGAAGAAGAAGTAATCATTTTATAACAACATTAAAAATTTAGAAATTATGAACGCAAAGAATAATAAAAACAACGGTATGAACGTTATTGAGAATAAGGAGAATGAAATGCAGGTGACAGAAGAGAGCCGCAAGGCATAGTATTGAGAACTATGACAAGCTTTTGGAGGAGAGCGAGAACACTCCGGACGAAGAGGACCTGAACCTATCAGGGTGTTTGCTTGGCGATGCAATCGAATTTCGGCATGAGGCTTTTTATCCTGCCGGTTACATCGTTCCTCATACCTTTGAGGAGACGAAAGAGGAATACGTTCGGGAAGGTAACTGGAAGAGTTTTCTGGCCTCGAATAGTATGACCGAGGAGGAATATAAAGAGTATTACAACAAACACTATTTTCCTGCTGATGTAGCATAGAAATCCCCTACCCCGTCCGGCAGACCGGCAGCGTGGAGCGACACCACGGCGGGGTGCATATTCTTTTAAATAACTTTAAAAATTAAATGTTTATGTGCGAAGGCGTTCGCATTTGTTTTAGTTTTACTCGCTGTCTGCGGTCCGTGATGGATAGCAGCAGCAATTTTTTACCATCGCTGCCACGGCTGGCAACATCTATCAAGATGTGAGGATCGACACTTCACGGCGAACAAATGACTGATAAATAAGGTATGAGGTGCTAAAAGTGTAACAATACGTTAAAAATGCACTTAAACACGCAATTAAAGTGCATTTTATTTGGTAGTTTCAGAAATTCTTCGTACCTTTGCATCAGATAAAACAAGAAGATAATAAAAACTATTAATAATCATTTTAGCCCTAGCGCATCACGGTGAAGCGGATTTTTATGGAGAAAGATAGATTTGTTGTAAATCCCAGCAAGACCGAATCAATAGTATGGACTGTTGAAGATAATGTGTCGGGCATCGGCATCACGTTCGTAGAAGGAGATTTGTTTGATACTTGCAGATATTTTGTCTTCGACAAAGCAAAATGCAAGAATAAGAATGTTGATAGTATCGTTGCAAATATCACGAAGTGGATAGGTGAAAACCACCTGGATCTGGCTGTATGTAACGTTTCTGCTCGATTCCGTGCTATCTTGCTGCTGAACGATTCCCACAGCCTGACAGTCATCACTGAGGCTATTAAGGGTATCTCTCCTAACGATGTGGATATGGCCAAAGCTTCTGATACTCTCTTTAACAAGGTTCACGATTACGTTCTTATGGGCGATGGCGAAAATGAGTTCTGTTCCGAGCAGGAGATTACCCGACTCCTTGGCGCGGTATCTATGCTATCAGATAAAGAGGCGATGGAGGTGTTTTGCATGGCTTCCGTGTTCTGGAACTACAAGGATAAGGCAGAAATAGATATTGACAATTATGCAGATGATCTTATTTTTTGGCCAGTCTATTTATCCAGAGAGAACCAAGCCGAGGCGATGGGCAGCGATAGCAAGTTGATTGAAGCTGAAGGTTTTGAACTCGAAGAGGAAGAGGAAGAATAGAACATAAAAAGGCTTTGGCCAAACTTCTATTTAGGAAAAACAGAACATTTTATAGTAACTTTTTAAATTCACAAAAGATATGGAAACCATCAAAACAACGAATAAGAGAGGCAGACGCGCTGCCGAGGGCAGCGTGCATAAATACGTAGTACCCGATGACGTTCACAACTGGATAAGAAAACATGGAGGCAGCAGATATATCACGGATATTGTACGTGCTATCGAGGCCGCGACCTTAAAAGCTCAAGAACAGAAGCAGAAAAGCGAGGAGAAGAAAGAGGATAGTCACGACAGCAGCCCTTCGGTACAGGCTTCTGACTTCAAACAGGTAATTGAACATATTTGTATACCTGTGACAGAAGACGAACCTATCGAGGAGCAGGATTGCAAGCTGATTTGCAATGTGAAACGTATCAGATATGGTTATCCTTTAAACTCTGATTCTGGTGGTGGGAAATGGGTGATGGATGAAGATGTAGATGTAACTACGCTTCATAAACTTGTCGAAATAATTCGCGAGTGTCTGGAGAGTGATTATGATCAAGGTCTTTGTTCAGGAACTCCTCATAGATTCGAAGACTACGTTATAGAAGGCATAGAGATTTGTAAAGATACTCGGGTTGCTACTGTTACCTTCGGCAGCTAGTCTCTCCTCGTTATAGTATCGGTGATACTTCACCGATGCAGTGACAAAATTATAAACATCAATTTTAAAATTTTCAAGACTATGAATAAAGAAGAAATCAAAAAGCTTGTTTGCAAAAAGCTCTCAAACGATCTGAGCTTTAATGAAATGCAGATCCGTCAGGAAACCATCACGGATATTACCAATGAGTGCGGTACCCTGCAACCTTGCATCCTTGCGATGCAGCCGGTTATTGACTGGTTCAACTCGCATAAACTCGTAACCAAGCCGAGGAAAAAGCAGGAGCCTTATATTGGTGTGCTCATCAATCTGATTTGGCTCCTGGCTGCAAATGATATTGCAGGCTTGACGCAGAACTGGGTACTCAGTGATATGGAATAAGAAACATCAATATTAATACTTTAAAAAGATTATAGCATTATGAAAAAAGTAATTACATATTCCGTTGCAGCCATCGCCCTGGTAGGTGTAGCCGTGCTGCTGTTCTCTACCATCGGCGTAGCCGTGTTCTTCCTGCCACTTCTGGCTGGAGCATTCAAATAAAATATATCAATTTTAATACTTTCGTTTTTTAAAGATTATAAGACTATGACAAATAAGGAACTGAATATGGCTATCCTCAACAAACTGTATGAGATAGCCGAAATGATTTGGCAGAAGATGGTAAGAAACGACCACGGTTGTTTTCGTGCCAGCGAGATAGCAAAGAACTTGGGTAAGATTTTCTATTGGGATGATGCAGATAAGGATGAGCTTATCCAAATAGAGGTAGGCAGTTTCCGCTGCGAGTTTGCTGCTGCGCATATCTTCCGTCTTGTTACCAAGTTCGAGAGTCTTGCCGGTATCGGCAAGAAGGCGCACATGTTTACTTATCAGGAGGAGAACGAGAAGGAACGTGGCTGCGTATGTTTCCAGGCTACCAAGGAGATGGCAGAGCTTTGCGATTTCGTCAGTAAAAAGCATAATATGGGGGCAAAAACCAGTATCTTTATAGATACAGAGAAAAACCGCCTGGTGGCTACTGATAGCTATAAGTTGTTGGCTATTCCTGTTACCATCACTCAGAAATCGGGAGATACCCGCGAAATGCTTATCAACGCGAAGACCTGGAAAAAGATGTGCGCAAAGATGAAGAAGGGAGAAACCTACGAACTGATGGCTACCAAACTGGATAACCGCGAAGAGGCTACTGTGATTGAGTTTGAAGGCGTGACTTCCTACGAGCCTTCTATTTGTCGGTTCGTGAACTGGACATACAGCTTTAGCAAATTATCGGCAGAGCATTCTGTGCATCTGGGCAGCAGTTGGGAGGCTATCCAGCAGATGATCCGCTCTGTAAACGAAGAATTGGTTTATCTTTTCGGTAAGCAGGGCGAGAAGGTTATCACGGTAAAGATGGGCGAAAATTGGGCTACCTTTGCTACGGATGAGGTGTTGGCTCATAGCTTTAATCTCTGTTTTATGGGCGAAAAACTGCTTTCCATCTCACAGTTAGATGTGCTTTATCTGGACATGGAGGCTAATACACCAAAGCCTGCAGTATGCGGAAACGGATATATCTATTTAATCTGTCCTTACACGATGGGCGATGCCTATGTGGGCGAACTGGTGGCCGATGGCGTTTACGATGCTGGCAAGGCAGGTAATCTTATCGACCTTTTACAGCAGAGCTGCGAAATCATTACTCCTGTGGTATCTGAAAAGAAAGTTGTTCCTGTGCTATCATCTTCTGAAAAGGCTGCGTCATCTTCTGAAAAGAAGACCGTATCATCTTCAGAGAAGAAAGTTGCATTATCTTCTGAGAAGAAAAAGAAGCCTGTGGATGAAAGCCGCAAATTTACTTTTGAGGCAATCGGCATCGAGCCTGGCGACATCATTACTTTTATCCATGGTGGGCAGAGGGTTATCACGATAGACAATAACAAGGTGGTATATCAGGGCAAGGTTTACACCCTTTCCGGCTTCTGCAAGGAGTTCATGCCTGATGATAAACGGAATAAGGCTAACAGTTATCGTGGCTGCGCTTTCTTTGCCTACAAGGGCGTGAAGCTGGATAAAATGTTCAAGGAGGCATTGAAGGCGAAGGAGCATGCAGATTTGGCACAGGATAAGGAGAAAGAAGAGAAAGAAATAAAACACCCTTCTGCTTCCGTTCCTGCGGCTATCATAAAGATGAACGTGGCTGAGTTGCTTGTATCGTTATCGCACACCAGCATTTTTGAGCCTGTATGCGGTTATTTTGCATCATCGCCTACAACTATACCATTTGAGCGGGATAAGGGCATAGACGTAAGGAAAACCCACTATCTGGTAGGCGTGGCTGCGCAGCCTATGCCACCACCAGGGAACGAGAAAAGGCTTTTGCCCTTACAGGGCGTGCTGCTTGAGTAGCCTTGTTGTATGGCGCATTACCGAGATAAATAAAATAAAAAATACGTGAAGTCATATAATAATTCCGGAGGCCTTTGCGTTATTCAGATATATATAAAGAACAATTTTAAAACTAAAAATATGAAAGATAATGAAGTAGTAGTTACTATCCCCTGCAACGATCATGCCATCTTTCTTGATCATTATGGCATATTGTACGAGCGCATTGGTCTTGCATGGAAGAAAGACAAGGACAGTTTAGAAGGTTCTAAAGAGTCTTATTACATTGACAGAGAGGGTTCCTGGCAGATTCCTGAAGGTGTGGAGGAATATACTGGAACTTCTATCGTCGCCCATCGTGGAGAAACGATACCTTTTGAAGACCTATGTTACGTCTTTGGATATACCCAATATATTCCATCGGTTATTCCCGACCTGAAGAGTTTTGACGTTCATATAGATAAATCGAACATGACCGGTTCCTTGAAGGTATTTCTAGACCGTGACGGGGACAAACAAAAATACTCGTCCTATAAACTGACTGTAGAAACCGATAAGGGCGTATTAGTTATGTCTTTATCTAAGTGTCTGTACTTTACAGAACTCGGTTTAAAGGATGAGAAAGAGAATATACTAGGGACGTTGAGAGACTACCTGGTTTCTTTCCTGATAGAATATAGCAAGCAGATAGGGTTCAGGGTTGAATTCGGAGTATTCTTCCGGAAATCAACTGCTTCGAAAGCTGACTACCGCAAAAGGCAAAACCGTTTCATCTGCAAGGAAGAAAAGAAGTTTCTCGGACCGATAAGGAAATTTGTGAAGGAGGAAGTTGAAAAGGATTGGAATGATGTTCTGGGCAAAGATAATGAGAGGGAACTATATTGGAAAGAGCGTGATGAATGGCAGCAGGAAGCCGCCAGCAAATACGATAAAGACCCAAACCTGATGGAATAGGTTTCCCTACGTTATTGCATCGGCGAAATATCACTGAATTTCGCCGATGCTAAAAAATAGAGCTTTAAAATATATCTATAACAATTTTTTAAATTTTTGGCTTATGAGAACTAAGAAGTTTTTGTTTGCCACCACCTTTGCGATGATGGCAGTGGGCATGATGATGAATACCTCATGTACCGAGTATGTGGACGAGGCAGTGGAGAACGGAGGCAGCCATCAGGTGGCTGACAAGGCTACGGTGAAACTGCTGTTTACTTCGCCTGAAGGCGCTGACGTGAGCGTGAGCCAGCCTGCCTGTCTGACAACTCGCCTACCCTATCACGCGTGCCTAACTGTCTGCCAACGGCAAGGCGATGACCGACCTCTACATCTTTGATTACGACAAGTCAACGAAAGCATAAATACATAAAAACACAAATACACAAAAGCATAAAAGCACGCATAAATACACGTTTGTGCGTTTATGTATTTATGTATTTGTGTATTTATTTCTTTCTTCATTGTTTTCTTTGTTCATTTATTGGTTTATTTCTTAATTGATTTATTAGTATCTTTGTTTCAATACATAAATCCATACATAAAAGCATTAAAAAAATTAAAAACATTTGGCGGTTTAAAATTAAAATCTTAACTTTGCAGCATAAAAACACAAAAGCACTTTTCCACAAAAGCAGAAAAGCACAAACGTGCATTTATGCGTGGATGCGTTAGTGGATTTATGGAAAGAAACATAGCTTTCTTTCTTTGAACAAAGAAATGAATACATTAATAAATATATATATATATATAAACGAATTAATACTTTTAAGATTATGGCAGAAACAAGATTAAAAGAAATCCTCGCCTTCGTAAATCACAAGGGAGGAGTTGGTAAGACAACAACCGTACAGAGTTTGGCAACTGGTCTTCGCCGTTATGGCAAAGGTTACTTTGGCAAGGGTGAAGATGGCAAGGAGCGCAAACCTCGTATCTTGCTTATTGATTTGGACCCTCAGTCAAGTCTCTCCTTCCTCTTCGGATGGAGTGAGGCAGAGAATATCGGAAAGCCTACTGTATACGATGCGATGATACAGCAGTCTCCATTGCCCGTCTATCAGGTAAGAGAGGGCATCTATCTTGCTCCAGCATCTTACCGGCTTATCAATATCGAACCTTTCCTTAATCAGATGCCGGTACCACGCAAGGCTTTATATAAGTTATTCGGCAAGCCGCTGACGGAAGTACGAGGCGACGAATTGGCTACAGAAGGAGTTTCATCTATCCTGGAGGCTTTCGATTATGTATTGATAGACTGCCCACCAGCTTTGTCACTTCTCACGCATAATGCCCTGTCGGTTGCATCGGGCGTAGTAATACCTATCCAGCTCGAAATGCTGGCAACGAAAGGTATTGCCGAAATTCTGAATGCGGTACAGGAAACGCGTGAAGACTTGAATCCTGATATTGATATTCGTGGCTTGTTTATGGTGATGAGTAACGATCAGACCAGAGCAACCAAGCAGTTTAAGGAGTATCTGGGCAATAAGTTTGATGATTACATGTTCGATTCGTATACCCGTCGAGATACGAAGATGGTAGAGGCGCAAGCTATCAACCAGGATATTTTCTCTTATTCGCCTTACAGCAGAGTAGGGCAGGACTATGAGAACTTTACAAAGGAGATTTTGGCCAGCATGCCGGAATAAAGATTCATGTTTAACGTTTAGAGATTTAGGATTATGGCAAGGAAAGCAACAAGTAGTATACATAAGTTTGAAGGTTTGGAAGATTCTCCAGCCATCAAAGGTATAGAAAAGATTTATGAGGCAAATGAGGAAGCTCGCCAGAAGCGCGCTGCCGAGGCATTGGAGAAACAGCAGAACGGGCAGGGTGCCGCAGAGTCGGAACCTGCACCACAGGCTGAAGCACCTTCGCAGTCTCCGGTTCCTCCTGCATCAGCCGCTCCTATTTCTGCTCCCGACCCTGCACCTATGAGAAAGGCTGGCAAGAAGACGCAGAACGGTATCACCATCTACGTACCGATGGAGTACTATATGCAGATATTGCAGATGAAGATGGAGACGGGTACGCCTATCAAGGACATCGCCCTTCAGGCAGTCATCGAGTATCTGGATAGGCATAAGAACGGATAATGTAGGTAAACGAAAAGTCAGATTTGAAGGTAAACTGAAAAGTGGTTTTGAACCTATTTACCTTTCTGAATCTGACTTTTCGTTTACCTAAAAACGAAGTCTTTAAATAGAAAATTATAAGATTATAGATATTATATATATTAGTAAAATCTTAATAGTTTAGTTTTCAGATACTTACAAAGCTACTGGTAAATGAAAAGTCAGATTTGGGTAAATGAAAAGTCAGATTTAGGTAAACGAAAAGTCAGATTTAGGTAAACGAAAAGTCAGATTTAGGTAAATGAAAAGTCAGATTTAGGTAAACGAAAAGTCAGATTTGATATGAATGAAGATAATGAAAACAAGGGTTTAGCCTGGATAAATACTCCTTTTTCGCTCACGAAACTGGATAAGCAATACACTTTGTTCCAGCAGAACGTGTTGATGCTAACGAGTACCCACCTCCAAAAATTTGTGGATGAGTACTTTCTGGAGAAAAGACAGTTGGGCGACGCTCGTTCTGATTTTCTGTTTGAGCAAGGCGTGGACCATGCTGTTATGAATATCCCGCCTATCAAGATAGATATTCACGATTTCATTACTTATGAGAATATGAGCTATCAGAAGTTGAGAGCGGAGCTGAAGACAAGTATTCTTGATATGGCGGTGAAGAGTACACTGCCCGATGGTAGCGAGGAATTTACGCATATATTCAGCCGAATGCGCATACCGTTATCAAAGAATGGATATACAACTAAGGACGGAAAGAAGGTGGACCGCATACTGGGATATATCCTGCTTGAGATTGACCCGAAACTTTCTAAGCGTGTATTCGATATGGGGCAGGGGTATATTCACCATATATCCATGATAGCAAAGTTTGCCAAGAACGTGAACACTCCACGCGTATATATCTATCTCTTGCGTCAGATAGGTTTGAACCGTAGCATGGATATATCGGTGCCTTTCCTGGAACTGAAGTCTTATCTCGGTTTGGTAGAACTAGATAACAACAAGAAGGAAATTCTATTGAATGAGCTGGGCGAACCGGTTATGAACAAATACCCCAAGTTCTCGCAGTTCAGAAAGCAAGTTCTCGATGTGGTGTGTAGGGATTTGCAGAGAATGGAGAAGTTATCGCAGACGGACATTGTATTTGATGAGCTGAAAGACGATGACATCATCTATAAATCGGGCAAGCGAAAAGGTGATCCTGAGTTTATCAGGTTTCACGTCAGGCGCACGGTGGTTGGTGAGAATCATCTATCTAAGGACAAGAACACTGATATTGCTGCCACTCTGAATGAGCGGTATAAGCAGAACAGCGCACAGCAAACTGGAAAACCGGTAGAGGGTGATATATTCGCCCATGTGCATCAGCCTACGGAAAGTAAGATTGTAACCGAGAGCGGGCAAGGTACCGACAAGTGGAAGGCATTCTGCAAGCTCGTTATAGGAGATGCTGAGAAATCACTGCTTTCCCGCATTTCCTACATTGGCATGAAGAACGGAAGATTCTGTGTAGAGTGCAGCGATGATGATTTCGATATGATCCGAAAACTTGGTATCGAGGAGAAGGCAAAGGAGTTTTTCGATTGCAAAGGTTCATTTGCCCCGGTGTTCTACAGAAGTTAAAGGTAAAAAGGTAAAAAAGCCTAGCGGAATATATCGCCCTGCTGTTCTTTTACTTTTTTACCTTTTTACTTTTAAATGCTCTTTTTACCTTTTTACTTTTTTACCTTTTTACCTTTTTCTGTCCCTTCCATTTATTTCCCTTTTCTTACCTTTGCACCAGAAACATTAAAAGAAAAATGAAAACGTATGAAAAGGAAAGAGATTATTCAACTACTCTTGATTGCAGTAGTGACGATGATGTTTACGGCATGTGCTGCCTCTCGACGGGCGGTTAGCGATAACCACCAGGAAGTGAAGGATAGCGTATCGGCTATTCAGCAGGATAGCGTACATCAGCAGGTAATGGTGAATGACAGCGTAGCCATTAAGGTGAGCGAGGATAAGCATACTTCTTCTTCGTCTACGGAAACGGGCGAATATGAGGAGACTATCCAGGAGCAGATTACCGAGACCACCGATTCCTCCGGCAATAAGCAGAAGACTACCCACCGCACCACACATCGCAAGGGCAGTTATAACAACCAGTCATCCTATGATGAGCGATTGCAGATGCAGCAGCAGAAAATCAATCAGATGCAGAAAACCATCGATAGCCTTGCCGTCAGTAGCCGCAATGATGTGGGCACCCATTGGGAGGCCACTGATAGCTTATTGGCTACGGAAGAAGAAAATACAGCAGAGACAAGAAAGGCTAACTGGATTCAGAAAGCTAGAAAGAACGCCCTCGCCCTTTTTCTGCTTATCGTGATAGTTCTGGTACTTACAGCAATTAATAAATATACCGACCATGGGGAAGGGAAAAAGTAAGAAACATGTGCAGTACGGTTACGACATCGTGGATAATGATGAACAGGCAGAAGTTACGCTGCAGGATTTCGTTATCCCGGCAAAGATAGAAGCCTTCAGTAATCAGTATAAGCCGTTGGATCATTGGGTAGATGGCTGCGAGGTATTTAACGATGCCCGACTTCGTGAGTACTTCAAGGCGATAGTTTGTCCGCTTGGCGACCCGCTTTCGCTCTATCTGCAGGAGCTAGGCTACTGGGGCTTCATCATGCAGAATGATGAGAGTGGCGAGCCGGTCATTTATTGCAGGGCAAAAGGCTAGCGCCAGTGTTGAGTGTTGAATGTTGAATTAGGCTTGCGCCCTTGAGTCCGTTAGGCAATTCAACACTCAACATTCAACATTAAATTCAACATTCAACATTAAACATTTTTAAAAATAAGGATTTATGGAAAATGAAAACAGACCTCACAACTATCTGAAGATAGCTGAGGAGAGTGAGACAGGCAAGAAGCTGAAGGCATTTCTTGCTGAGTGCAGTGAAGCAAGCGAGAAGGCGAGAGCCTGGGCAGAGAAACAGGGAGCCGATACCTACTACGAATCGCCCGAAGGCTTTGCAGGTGGTGTGGCGATGGTAGAGTTCAAAAACACGATCAGTAAGGAAGGCTGGACGAACATTCAGACTCCTACCAAGGACGGAATGCAGAGCACATCGCTCTTTATTCCAGAAGAAAACAGCGAACTGGAGAAGGAGATGATGGCACTGCCTATCGTAAATGAAACGGCTCTTATCGCTATCCTGCAGTTCAAGCCTAAGATGGCGAAGGGTAAGGAAGGCAAGGAGGTGCAGCTTCCGTTCTCCTTTGGCAATACAACGCCTATCCTCTTCCTGCATCATGGCTTCTTCTATACCGATGTGCCTTACGTGAGCACAAGCGAGGACTGCCAGGTTATCACGGAGAAGGAGTTCCTTCGCCGTAAAATGGCAGCAGTAAATGAGCATTAATCATATTTCGTTCTTTATATTTTATATATGAGTTGTTTCTAAAAAGTAGTTTAAGCTGAAACATTCTCAGCCAGCCGTCCGTGATGGATAGCTGGCTGTTTTTATTTTATTCAGTCTCGCGATGTATCTCTTCTGCCACCATGCCGTAGCTAGGCTGCTGAGATTCCAGACGGTGGGTGAGTTCGATGATGAGCTTCTGCTGGTCGCCTATCTGCTTCTGCTGTTCGGCTATAATATCGAGCATGCGGTTAAGGGTCTTCAAGCTGATGTCCGTTTTTGCTGCTGTAACCGGTTCCGCTATCGGAGTAGGGGCAGCGGCATTCATAGTTGCAGCGGCAGCCTCGTTCTTCTCTTCTCTTGTCTTGTGCTCCTTTGCGCCTCCGTTCCCAGCGTTTCCAACGCTGGTCCACCCAGGCACCACCGACTCCATCCTCTCCACATCGAGGGGATTGCGCAGCGCCCTCGTCCCCTGTTTGCGCTTCTCATCATTATCAATATATCCCCCATCAGGTTCAAACTGGTCATCTATGCTAGGACAAACATACCCCGCCTCGCAGCAGCCTTCTCCCTGAGAGTCCTTATCCGCATCTACGATAAAAGCCGAGATCGGAACGTGAAACGCATTGCAGAATCGCAGCATGGCGATGGTAGGCAGCGGCGACTTCATGCGTATCCAGCTATCCAGGCACGCATTGCTAGTAGTACCCATAGCCTTCATAATTTCTCTATTGGTGATTTTGCTGTTTGCTTCCATCCATTTGTCGAGGAAGCTGTAATTATAAAAGTACTTCATAGCTAAACTATATTTAAAAGGTGAATAACTCTAATCTGTTCATCTCGAAATCAATTAATATATGTAACCTATGTTAAATTCCCCTAATTTCTATCAGAAAATATAGGTAACATTTGGTTGTTTCGATTTAAATCTTTAAATTTGCACCAAAATTAAGAAATAGAATCGAAATGACAAAGGAAATTATAGAAAAAATCTGCAGAAAGAACTCTCCATTAGAGGTAAATGATATTTCTGTGGAGGAAAAGAAGAACTTTGCTGAGTTTTTATCGGATAAGGGCTTCACAATCTCAACTTTCTATCTCCGTTTCTTTCAGAAAGGTTTCGACGCTTGGGAAATCCAAGGCATTAAAAACTGCAAAAAGCAGTTCTTAGCTATACCGGAAGTAGCTAACCTATTGTCCGAGTATGTAGAGACCGATGCCCTTGGCAACGAGATTGGAAAGAAAGGCTATCTGGTAGAGGCTGCCCAGACCGATGAGCCGGGTGTGTTCTACACCTGTCTGAAGAAGGCGAACAACGGTCTCTGCATGAAGTTCTTTGCCTTTATGGAGGAGCGAGGTATGAGCCGCACGACCATCATCAAGCGTTTCACCGCTGATGATTGGAAACCATGGGAGCAGGAAGGAATTAAGGCACTACTGCTTTTAAAGGTAAAAAAGTAAAAAGGTAAATTCGTAACTATATATAATGATAGATGTAACCTTTGATTTTGAGACCTGTTCGCTCTCGCCCACCGCAGCCGTGATGAGTCTCGGTGCGGTGGCGTGGAAACGATATGGGGAAGAATCACCTTTCTTTGATGAAGGTGATGGTGTGCTGAGAAATTCCACTTTCTCTGCACACGTTGATTTGCGAAGCATGTTCATTAACGGGTTCGCATTTGACAAGAGTACGGCAGAGTGGTGGTCTAAGCAGAGTGACGAGGCAAAAGCTTCCTTGCTCGATAGCGATAGCGACGAGGCACCCTGCCAGCCGATAGATGTTGTAGTAAATGACTTTTTCGGATGGATAGACTATATCAAGAAGAAGCTCGGTGACGATGAACTTTGCCTTTGGGCGCAGGGTTCCGATTTTGATCCAGCTATTCTGAGATATATCTGTTACAAGCTGGGTATCAAGTTCGAGATAAAGCATACCTCATTGAGGGACCATCGCACGTTCTATTTGGAGCTTGCGAGAATCATCTGGGATGCAGCCGAGCCAAACGAGGAACCTTTTACCTTAGACAAGGCTTATGCCATGACTACCGACTATAAGGACATCACCGATGAAGATGCGGCGCATGACCCGATTTTCGACTGCAAGCGAAGTATCTATTCCACCTGGCAGATGATGAAAAAGATAAGAGAAGGTTATGCCAAGACTGTTTGATTTGCCATATATCCCTAACCGGAAGGGCATACAGCAGAGGCATAGGAACCTATCACGATATAGAATGCTGCATCGTTTCGCCTATACCGAGACGATGAGCGGACTGAAGGATGATATTCCGACTCTTCTCTTCTATGCGCCCTTTGCCCTGCTGAAAGATACCTGTGAGTATCTATGCAGGATGATGACGGGCAGCGTGGAAGATATGATTATCACGCCTTCACACAGTTGCCGCCGCAAGAACGGCAAGATCTATTGGAGGCAGGAGGTGCAGATTATCGGTCTAGATACCGAATTCCTCACGATGGAAAGTCTCTCGCAGATGATAGTACACCGCATGGAAACCATCTGTAACTGCAAGATAAGGCATTATCGCCTGGAAACATTTCTGAATTTATAAAACATAAAGATATGAAGAAATAAAAGATATTCTGCATGACATCATGCAACTTCGGTACGATATACACTTCGTTTCCGATTTTTATTTTGTTAGACAACCGAGCCATCGGTTAAAATGGCAGGAAGACCGGACGGGCGATAGATGGACTTGGAAACATTCATCGTATATCTCATATCCGCAGCTTCAAGAAGAAGGGGAAAGTCTGATTAAAAAGCCTGGGAACCCCATCGGATGGTAGCAGTGGCATCCTCAAAATTTGGCCAGTCGCCCCGAAGGTCTTCTTTCTTTGACAATATGATATAAAGAGAATAGGGGAGGCATTCTGGAAACGCTCTTATGCAAGGGTAGTGGAAGCAGCAATGCCACACGACGACGCTGTACACTGCATCTTTTGTCCGACGAGATGTAAACACTTGAAGTTTTGCCTACCCTTCGCCTCCGTTCCCAGCGATTCCATCGCTAGTCAATGGTCAAGAGTGATGCCTTCCCTTCTCTTTTAACTATATAAATACTCTTACTGTAAGATATGTTATTCCACCCTATATTGAATCAGATTGCAAACCTTGACATGGCTTTCCTCGTAAACCCTGCCGATGAGCAGCGCATCGAGGGACAGACAGCCTGTTTCTGCCCCCTCTGCCAGAAGGAAGAGGCAGACGATGGCGAGCAGGGCAAGGCAAAGCAGACACCACACCTCATTATATACAATAATGAGCGGGGCGGTATGTATAACGGTGTAGGGGTGGAAGACAATTCCAAGGCAGAGCATGGTGCCCTGCGCTGGATGTGTACCAAGACCGGCAAGTATGGCTATGGAGCTTTAGAGCTTTATGCTGCCATGCGAGAACTTCCGATGCACGGAGCCAGTCTGCTGCGTCTGTGCCATGACCTTATCGTGAGGGTGTATGGCGACAACGAGAAGACGAGAGCCAAATGGCCGATGCTCTTTGCAAAGATGGACTATCGCACAATCGCTCCACAAACGATAGAAACTTTCTCATTTATGCCAAAAACAGATTTCAATCCCCAGGAGCTTGCAGCCCTGGGGTGCGAAGTCACATCTGTAAAAGGCATTCCGCAGTACGGCTTCGGCAAGGACTTCAACACCAAGATGTTGAACGAAGATTTTCGCATCTATGCCGTGGACCAGGTAACGCTGCCCAACGTAGTGAGAAACGGACAACTGGTAAGTGAAGTGATTTACGGCACACCCTGGAACCCTCTCTTCGTCTGCTTTGCTACAGACGTGATAGCGCCACAAGGCAGTTGCGGATGCTTCTTCCGTCCAGCCATGCAGCAAGACCCTATCGTCTTCTCTACCTGTGAGGAGCATAGCGTAAGAAAGGTGAGCAAATGGCTGATGGGTGATAAGGTTTTCACCTATGCGATGGACCATCGGAGTAACAACTCGACTGCCGTTCACTCGGCAATAGAAAAGTTGCAACCGGGAGAGGCTTATACAGAGACGAAGGAAATATGGGTAGAGAACGAAACCAAGGACGGAGAACCGAAAGGCACCTTCCATACTGAGGAGGAACCTATAGAAGTAGGCGACATCAAAGCTCAGAACATCGTTTTCTGCCGGACCCCCGAAGACGCATTGAGCATCTATTATGCCATGTGTTCCCTGCGTCAGGATAAGGCGCAGGATAAGCATTTTCAAAAGTACTGCTGGTACCATGTAGCCTTTTCGCTGGGCAGAAGAAACTTCTGGTATATTGAGCGTGGGCAGTGGAGACAGGAAAAACTCGATTTCAATGCCGTGCAGTATCAGAAAATGAAGCGATTTGCCGAAAGGGTTATCATGATTTATCCTAACGACATCGCTAGCCAAAGGGATTGCGGAGCCATCGCAACCAAGTATTGCGATATGTGCTATGCCACGCTGCCCGATGGCTTCAGAAGCCGATATAATCAAAGGTGGAACTGGTTGTACGGTTGCTCTCCTCGCTCAGTGAGAGACTATCTGATGTGCTACCACATGGATGATGCCGATAACTTTAAGTTCGACCACGATATACGGTTGCCGCTATATTCGAGATTGCGCGGTGCCAACAACACCGATCCATTCGAGATAGAATATCCTCGTGATCCGAGAAGTGGCAAGCTTAAACCGCCTACCTGTAAGGTATCGCCTACTAAGGTGTGGTTATTTATGACCTGCCATGGTTATTACCGAATGATAGACCCTGAGAGTACCGACCTTGTAGGCCAGTATATCCATCTGGATAGATGTTTTGTAGAATACATCGACCAGAAAAGTATCATCCAGGCGACAAAAACCCAACTTCTGCAGTTTACCGAACAGAGTTGGCGGCATAATGATCAGGAGCGCAAGATGATGTCAGATTGCGCTAACCTGATAGACAAGAATTTCAGTGAGAAATCGGCTGGCGGCTTGCAGGGCATGGTGATAGACTTCACCGAGAGTTTCGATGCCCATACGGAATATTTCTTCTTCCGCAATGTAGCGTTGAAGATTACGCCCGAAAACATCATGCCAGTCAGCTATGACCGCTTGAATTTCTTCATTCCTGCTTTGGCTAAAAGACCGTATGACTTTACGATGAGGGTGTTCAATCCTCCGTTTGTTATCAGCGAGAGCCAGGAATACAAGGATAGGGTGGCAGTCATCGCCCAGCAGGAAGCTCAGACCAACGAAGACGGTTCGCCAGTCTTCACAAGAGCCGAAATCGACCAGAAGAAATCCGAACTTAAAGATTGGGCGCAAACCTTCCGCTGGCAGGTGGATTGGAAAGGTAAGCAGGAGAAAGAGCTTTGGCCTATCCTGAGAGTGATACGCGGTTGTTGCAATATGCAATGGCGGCTGGAGCAGGATTGCATCCGTAACAAAGAGCCGATGCCTGCCGAAGCTATCGCCGACATCGACTCCCATTTTGCTAACATGATTTCCTGTTTGGGAAGAATCTGTTATCGCTCATGGGCTGACATGCAGAGTATCTGTCCTTATCTTCTCGAAGATGAGGTGGAGGACGAGAAGCAGGCAAGTGGCGGTTCGGGTAAATCACTGATGATAGAACTTGTGGTAGGTTCAGCAGTCAATGTGCTGCGCGTCGATATGAAGGATTTTCTGACGATTGCCGATGCAAAGTTCAGTCTTTCCGACCTGCTGATTTCTCCTGGTAAATATAGGGTAGTACACTGGGAAGATAAACCTTCGGGTTTCCCGATGAAGTACTTTTATAATAAGGTAACGGCGGGAGCCAAGGTAGAACGAAAGTTTGGTGACCCTATCGTCTTCAAGTTGGAAGAATCGCCAACGAACGTAATTTCCAGCAACTCGCAGTTGAGTGATGATGACGAGTCTACCATCGGCCGTTTTCCTTTGGTATCTTTCTCGGATAGGTTCTGTCGAGAAAATCCGATGCAGCATAAGCTGGCACGTTCCCCCAAGGAAGTGATGAAGAACCTCGTTAAGGAACCGGAGAATCTGAATGAGCGAGACCGCAATCAGGCGATATACATCTGTGCCTTAGCCGTGCAATTTATCATGCGCTACCATACCTTCGTGATTGCTCCTCAGAAGAACGTTCAGCGAAGATTGATGGTAAGAGAGCTGACCGAGAACACGGTGAACTACTTCGAGTGGTTCTTCAGTCGTAATGAAGTCTATTCAGCACCTATCTGTGCAGACGAAATGTTCTGCGAGTTTATGCGTGATTGGGCTGATGCCAGCGAGGGTAAAAGTAAGGAATATAGCCGAGCCACCTTCAAGAAGAAAATCAAGAAGTATTGCAAGAATATGAATATCATCTGCAATCCTGATCATCTCCTGATAGGTGAGGACAATAAGCGCCATGGCTGTTTCAAGCTTCGAGCCTGGGTAACGGAGGAATACTTCGTAGGCAGAGAGTGGGAGAATGATGACAGTGTGGAGCCGAAACTCATCCGCAGGGTGAAGACGAGTAAGCACGTCTATTTCTTCTTCCGCAGTGGCAAGGATCATATTCCTGAAAGCTATGACGAGTTAAAACGTATCGCCAAGGAATACGTGGAAGGTCCAGACCCATTACCATATCGTGATGATGATGGTAACATCGTCTCCCTCACCCCGGAAGAGGAAGAACGCTGGAAAGCCTTCACATCTCGCAAGCAAGGCAGAAGGCAAGCTATACCGAACGCTAGCGATGGCAACAATGCCGCAGCTACCGTAGAGGAAATAGATAAGAGCGACCTGCCGTTCTAATATTTAATGTTGAATGTTGAATGTTGAATGTTGAATGTTGCACATGGCTAGCGCTTTTGCGTCTCCGTCCCCAGCGATTCTATCGCTGGTCATCTTTAAGTTATAAGCAAAAATGGCAAAGAAAGAATAAACAAAAAAGAAAAAAGGTATAAGGGTGGCTAATCGCCAAGCCTGGGTAGATACCTTCGTATATCTCTGCCCGCAGCACCGAGGCGGTACTGGTCCCGGTGAGTATTGCGAGAGTTCCGACGGCACCCGAACCAACTGCACGGGCAGATGTACCTATACCGGTAGCGGAGCCTGCGAGCAGGTGAAGCAGTTCTTTCAAACATATATAAAATTTGTAAACAAAGAAATCGAATTTCTCTAAAAAATAAAAGCAAAATGAAAATACAAGCGCAATCATCCCTCTTGCTTCGTCAAGCCTTGCAGAAAGCTGCCAAGTGTATCGACAGCAAGTCAACCATCGCCATCTTGAGCAATGTGCTCCTTACCCAGCGTAAGGAAGATGGTCAGTTCTTCTTCGTATCAGCTACCACTGACTCGGAGTTATCTATCTCTGCCCCTCTCAGTATCGTAGAAGGCAGCTTCAAGGAAGATGTAGTCCTTCCTATCACGTCTCTGTTGTCTCTCCTTTCTACACTCCCTGCAGACTGCGTAGTTACTATGGATCTGTCGCAGGATAAGAACCGCTCAATGAATATTGAGTATTGCACCCAGAACGGCGAAAAGGTGAAGAAGGGTAACGTCAGTCTGGTTTATTTCAGCGCAGAGGAATTCCCTCGTGCAGCGCAGCCTGATAATGCCAGCCTCCATATATCCCTGCCGATGGCAACCTTCGGCAATGTTCTGTCTCATGCCGGCAACTTTGTGGGCAACTCAGAGCTTCGATCAATTATGAACTGCCTCTGTATCGATGTAGCCGAGGACCGAAGCGAGTGTACCTTTGTAGCATCTGACGGTCACTCCCTCATTAAACTCATCCATACCAACAATCCTGAAACAGGTGGCAGCAATTTCTTCCGCAGTGGTACACCTGGCATTATTCTCGTAGAAAGAACCTTCTTCAAGAGCTTGGCGGTTTTTGATGACTGCGCAGATATTGATATAGAGGCAAACGAGAGCATGGTGCGCTTTACATCGGGTAATGATATTACCTTCGTCTGCAAAAAGATGGTAGGTCAGTACCCTAATTATAACTCGGTTATTCCTCGCAACAACCCTTATAATGTTGTGGTAGACAAGCGCGAGTTGGCAAGCGTAGTAAAGCGTGTGGCACTCTTCTCGTCAGAGAGCAGCAACATGATCGTCCTGAAGAAGAAGGGTATGTTCCTCGACGTGGCAGCGCAGGATTTGGACTTCAACATGTCGGCCAATGACCAGGTGCTTATCATCGACAGTAATTGCGTAGATGGTCATCGCATAGGTTTCAAGGCAAGCAGTCTGCTGAATGCTCTGGCACCTATCCAGTCTGATACCGTATGCCTGCATCTTGGCGATCCTAGCCGCGCTGGCGTTATTACCGCCAACGAATCGTCGCCTAGAGCATTGACCCTGATCATGCCGATGATTCTTGAAGAATAACTTACATCAAACGAATAAGATAAAAGATTATGAATGATACTTTATTTATTCCTCCCTGTTGTGTAGACAAAAAACTGCCCCGCGCAATCATACAAGCGCCACGGAGAGCATTGAGCTTCTATACTCACGGCGATGTGCTGATAGATAAATTCTTCCATGCTATCGGATATATGGCTGATGTAAACCCTAACCGGGCACAGAAAAAGCATTTCTGTGTGATGGTGTTGGCGATGACCGTAAGCAGAACATCTGCCACCGGATATATCATCAACTACCTTAAAACTTGCTTTGAGAGGGGTTGGATAACCCACCTGGTGCTCTCAACCGATAAGAGTGTAGAAGATTGGATAGATATTCATCTGATTGAATACAGAGACAGAATCTTGTATCAGAACCATAATGATGTGACCTTACAGACTTCGCACATGGTTATTTATAACGAGGAGAAAGCCTTTACGTTGGCTGGTCCGATGCTCGATACCCCCAACGGTAAGTTATCGCATTATTCGATGGCGCTGTACCCCGACTATTCGGCATGCAATGACGCAGCCGATTGGTCGAACCCGCTCAAGAACATCCTGTTTCCTGATATATTGCGGCATCGGCAAAGGGTAGCCAAGGAGAAACGGAAGGTAGACAGTATCATCCTAAACCGATTCCTGCAAGCCAAGCTTCCTCCTTACGAAGAGGATAAGGAGCAGGATGGTCCTCGTGATCATTATGATTTCGGTGGCTTCGTATAAATTCATCGACTAATAGATAAGAGTTATGTCAAAATATCATCAATCTTATCAGAACCTCCGTCAGTTCTGCGAAAAGTGGCAGTGGATAGACCCACGCAGCGGACAGCAGGTTACTGGCTATGTGCATCCGCAGACAGCGAGGAACGTAAAGCGCAAATCGTTCTACATCAAGTTCCTCACCAAGACCGGGCATGTAGATGAAGGTGAATGCGTCTGTCTGAAGGTGGATGTTATGCGTCATCAGAGAAAAGTGCAGTTCGTAAACAGTGGAGAAATCCGCGTGGTTAACGATATACTGGTACTCGAAGTAGATGGCACAAGGTTCATCACGCATTAATATGGTAATTCATGTTTTAAGATTCAATATAGTTTATCGAAGATTTTTAAAGCTCTAACTGTTAAATTATTGAATTAATGTAAATGCTTCATAGCAGACACCTTTAGCGAAAGGATGTTCCGTATTTATTTACAATAACTACAAGCAAAAGCAATGTAGGGTTGTCTATTTACAATTTCCTACACCTCCCCGGTGCGTGAGCATAGGGCGCTTTTAAACTGGAATATTCATTTTAAACAATATATAGATTATGTGGAATCCGTTTAAAAGTAAGAAAGAGAAGCAGTCAAAGGCAACTCTGAAGAATCTGAGTACTCTTTATGCTTCGTTCAAAGAGTGGGAACGTGTCGGTTTGTTTCACTGGCAGGTAAAGGGCAAGACTCTTTTGATAGAGCAGAGCCTTGCAATCTCCGTGATGTCGCTTGGAGAAGAACTTTTTAGAAAGTTTCTCAATCTCTTAGCGCAGTTTAAGAATGCCGAGCTGATAGGTAATGCCTACGAACAGCAGCGCATAGACTTGGAAACCGCAGCAGTGCGCAAGGCGCAGGAGCAGACAAAGACTAAGCTCACCGATGTTGATATACAGCGCATCCGTCAGAATGCTCGCGGAGATATGCAGTACATCGATATGAAGAGTATCATGGATGCTATTCACGAGTTCGATATAATGATTATCCGCAGCAGTGCTATCTCTTCTGCTGATGCCACCCAGGAAGGTGGCGAACTGGTAGCCGTTGGCCACTTCGATGGCAAGAAGGTAGAGATGGCGATGTGGGATGAAATCAAGAATGATTTAACTGCAGAAAAATAAGCAACCCCTCGCCCAATGAAAACAATCGTGATAGCCAAGGAGGCCTGGCTGTGCAGTCAACTCAGTATAGCCAAATATTCCGGAGGCATTGATATATCAGATGAGGTAAATGGCACACGCCATTTCCTGGTAGTAGATGGGAAAGGCCAGCCTTACCAGGGCAAACTGATCCCTAGCGCCCCTGCCGATTTGGTAGATAAGGAATTCCTTCCTTTCTACCGTAAACTTGGCAGAGATAAGTTTATTGCCCTGGTATCAAGGGAACCTCTAGCCTCTCGCAAGGGACTGAAACAGATACTATCTGCTGCAGTTCTGGAAGAGAAAGCGGAGAAGGCAGCAAAAGAAGAGGAACTGAAGGCACGCCAGCCTTCCCTCTTCGACTAAGAAAAGTTTTATAATACAATTAAAGATTGATAGAGATTATGAGAACATTAGAAGAATTTCAGAAAGAAGTCCTTGCGCCGTTGCGTAAGGAGAGAGACGAAAAGCACGAAGTTGCTTTGAAAATCATGACCGATGGCGGCGAGGCTTTTGCGAAACGTAAGAAGAAACTCTTGGATAAGGAAGTTGAGTTCAAGGAACGTCAGAAGTCTAGCCTGAAAGAATTTCTCGGAAAGCAAACCTTGGAAAAGAAATCTTTCTTCGTTCAGCAAGATGCTGATCGTGCCGAAGCTCACGCCCAATATCAGAAAGCCAATCACGACTACAAGGTAGCTAAACGCCGTGCCAACGAGGAGTTTATGGATAAGATAGGTATTGCCTATGCTGAGTACAATAAGGAGAGAGTAGCCGCAGGTGAACAACCTGTATATTACGACAATCGCCGTGAGAAATCAGTAGAGGAACATAAGGCTGGTTATCAGGAGGACGGCTGGTCGGAAGAACCAGAACCGGAGGCTGATGCATGAGTTTCGGGAACACGAAAACTCCATGCAAGCCAACCGCTCGGAACGCAGCGAGGCTACCGCCCGAAAGCATGGCTTTGAGATTATCGAAGGAGAGGACGATGATTCGCCTGATACTTCAAAGTAATAATAAACAATAAACAACGATTCTAAAACTGAATCTGTATGATCAATAAACAGCAAAACATACTTCGAGCTTTATTGAAGAAGTATAAGTTTAAAAGCGTGAGCAATATGGTTCGCCAGGCTCTCGGTATCAACTACGAGAACTTCCTGCAGAAGACAGAACCTCTCTACGTTATCCCCCGCATAGCTTCCTGTTATGCCGATGAGAACGATAAAAAGACTCTGATGGGTGTAGTCTATAAGGAATGGCTCAAGGACGTAGTAGAGAAAGCCTGGGTTGCTCCTCTCAACGCCTATATCGAGGAGCATGGCGAGCGCACAGTGCTCTCAGCCATCTATTACCTCATAGATAACCATCTGTGGGAGGTATACGAAGGCCGTCTTGCTCTCGATGCGCAGGAAGATAATTACTACGATAAGCTGGAAGATATGCCCACAGCTATCTCCTTCGTGTTAGAGCAGCAGAAAGCCGAGGAAAAGAAAGCCAAGGAAGAGGAAGCCGCAAAAGCCGCCGCCGCCACTGTCGAAAACGCCTCCGTTCCCAGCGATTTTATCGCTGGTTCAAAGTCCGGCTATACCCTCACCGCCGAAGAAGCCGTAACCCTCATCGGTACGACCACCGAAACCTGCGCTCAGTTAAAGCAGAACATCGAACGCCTGTTTGATTTCGTGCATACCGCCACCGATACCGATGCCTTGCGAAAAGAGATTGCCTCTCTTCAGCAGCAGTTGGAAGATCTGAAAGCCCAGCACCAGCAGGAAGTCGACACCCTGGTGCAGCAAGCTGCCGAATCCGATGCCACTATGAATAAAGCCAGTAATTTCATCGCTAAACTGCGTCAGGAGGCAAAGGAGGCCCAGGAACAATATGATGAGCTGAATGCCAAATATAAGAAGGCTCTCGACGAGCGCGATGCTGCCGACAAGGAGTTGGAAACTTACAAGAAGCTCCTCGAAGAGGAAGCCAACCGCGAACAGCTTCCTAAGAAGAAGGTTATCCCATATAGCGTGCTCGATGCAGTTCCTCTCTTAGGCAAAGGTGTAATGACCGGCTTGGTACCCGTCCTCGAAAGATATAACATCGTGGTAGATTATAACCGATAGGAGGGTAGCGTATGGACCAGGGAATCATCAATCCAAAGAATTTGCTTCTTTCAAGGGCAGAAAGAAAGGATAACATCGTTCTTATGCCTACTCCTGTTGGTACCCCCGAAGAGTTCGGCTGCATAAAATTCAATAACGTCACAGAACGTCTGTCGAAGCCCCGGGTAGTAGATCACGCAGAAACAGATGTGGAATTTGTCTTTCGCAACAAGATGGGCAGTGTTTACGCCGTGGTTTATCACAACGAAAAGGGCGAGGTACTTACAGATATGCTAACGAAGGCGAAAAATTCTGAGTGGGAGTTTCATAACTTTAGAATCACTTTTCGTCCTTCTTTTGCGAATGCCTATATCTCGTCGATATATGGTTACAGGCAGATTTCCGAATTGCAGGTTGCGCAGGAACTATCCCGTTTCTTCGCTTTTGAAGGCGTTAAATCGATTATCGGGGATTATTCTATGTTGGCACTTCCTGGTGGTATCGCAGTAGCCCGGTGCGTCTTCAAGGATGATGAGATAATGTCTGTCGAGTTGTTTGATTTCGTAACATACGAGTCTCTTGATAGGGATGAAATCAAAGACATCTACTATCAGGAGTTTCATCGACACATTTCCGGAGAAGAAATGAATATCTCTAGTTTTTCAGAAGATTTTCTGAAGGAAATTCTTGCGGATAGTGTAGAGCAGATGCAGAAGAAGTATAACAAATAAAGAATAGATTAATATGGCAAATAAAATAAAAATTAGCGGTTGCGAACCTGTCAAGTACGGACCGCATGATTTCCAGTTGGGCGATTACGTCTATGCTCCGGTATCATCGTATGGTCCGCAGCAGGGGAATCAGTTGGCATATATCGATAAGCAGGATAATGATGGTTGCTCTATCGTCTTTGTGCAGACTAATCGCAAGGTTTTAAGATCATACAGTGAACTTTATCTCGTGCCGATAACGGAGGAATGGTTAAAGGAGAATCCGCAGGTGTTCACTCCTAGCGATGATATAATGCAGCAGGAAAGTGGTCTCCGTTTTGCCTATCAGTATAAGTTCTTTGCCAAGCGTTTCGTCTGCGATTATTACATGGTGGCTTACGAACTGCATTACGAAGATGAAGAAGAATTTCAGCACTTAGTAAAAGAAGGTCTGAGTTACTTTACTTGTCTCCAGGAGTCGCAGGACAAGGGTACAATAGCACAAATTGTACGTTTCATTTCTGGCAGCATGAATTTGGGCGCAGGAGTCATGCAGATAATAAGCATTCACGACCTGCAGCATTTCCTCCGTCTTTGCGGTTGCGAGGAACTGAAGGCTCCTCAGTCTCTATTAGAAGATTAAGTAAAAACAAAACGATATGGATAAAACAGATTTCGATTTTCAGTTCTATCTCGCTACTCTCCGCACGGCTGATGCCGTAGGTATGGCTGTAGTGAAGAAGGATGACCTGGCAAGGGTAATGGCAATTATCTACAACGAGGGAGGCAACGAGCAGTTCACGCATAGCTACAAGCTGATGGCAGAAATGCAGTTTGCTCAGGAGAAATATCACATACGAGGTGGCGAAGCTCCCGATCCTAGATTTGTTCTCCTCCTACAGCGCTAGAACCGGGAGATAGAAATCTATCAGGAACAGCATAAAGGCGGTTATCCCGACTGGGAAGTAACCCTGATGAAGGACCGCTATGGTATCAAGCTCTATAATTGTTAAGGCGTATGGATAAGGCAAAGTTAAAGAAACTCTTTTATGAGTTGAAAGCAACAACCTCAGATGTGATATTTACACTTTTTATGTTCGGCATGTTCTACCTGCTTATTCATGCGCTCATTACCGATTACAGAGAAGGCGACCGGATAAAAGTCAGCAGTATCACCGTAACCTCCAAAGGTCACGAGTATATCATCTTTGAGACCGCCAGAGGCTACACCTGCTGCATTCACTCAGTCTCCTGCTCCTGCCAAGTCAAAAAGTAATAACCCACCTCTCGCCTCCGTTCCCAGCGATTCTATCGCTGGTCCCTAAAAAAAAGAAGTAACAATGAGTAAAGAAAATAAGAAATACATCGACGAGCAGATAGATGCTCTGCTCCGTCAGAAACCGGATATAGTTATCTCTAGAGAAGAACTGAAGAAGCAGTTTGATAGCCGTGAAACTCTTGATGAGTTCATCGCTTACGTCAAAGGCTTAAACCATCTTACCGAAGATTTCGATCAGTTAATGAATGAAATCAAGGCAAAGATACAAGTCTTTCAGGAACAACACCCTTTGCAGCTTACCACCCTTGCTGTCTTTCATATCGAAGACGATCATGTATCGAAAGATACCCGTGGCAAGCAGAATATCGGTCATTGTCTCACTAATATTCTGGAGGACAAAGCCTCCCCTGAAGAGAAGGCTAACATCGCAGAAATCCTCTATCACAACTGCGAGATAAGTTTCGTCTTCCGTGAGATTATCAAAAACGTATATCTCTGTTGTCAGAGAAACCATTTAAAGTAATAGCACTATGCACATATTTAAATTAAAAGAAGGTTCTGAGTCCTTTGAGTGGGTGAAGAACGTGATAGAGAAGGAGCGCCAGCAAAGTGTAGAGTATTGCGATCGCATCCGCAAGGCGGTACCCTTCCAGTTAACTCAGGTGGCCGCCACTTATGTTAACTCCACCTATTCCCGAAAGTTGGAAATCTACGAGTTTATCATTACTCCCGAGGAGTACGAAACGCTGGATAAGGAAGTTTGGAGCAAAAACTATCACGATGATAATCAGATTTGGGTTGTTCCTAATCTGAATAACAAAGAGGGTAAAGCCATAAAGAAAGTAATGTCTTCATATCTTCCAGTTACCACTCACGATGATATTCTGAAGAAGTTAGGGCTGCGTGCCATCATTGCCTGCAGTCCTTTCCGTCCTACGCAGCTTTCCACCCATGAGGGTAAATATTATTTCGTCTTTACTGATGATTTGGTTGTCAAGGATGATCACAACAACGATGAGATAGAATTGATAACTGAGGAAGATGCCAAGCGCCTAATTGGTTTCAAGGATAAGATAGTTGAATAGTTATGACATTTGTACAATGCTCCGATTTACAGCTTATACTTCTTACGATATTCGTAATATTCCTTATCGTGTTAATGGAGCAGATAGCAGAGTATTTTTATTTTAAGAAAGATAGTAGTAGTATGAAGATAAAAATTGTTTCGGCTCGTCTTACCAGATTCTTTAATATGGAGTGGCATCCGAGCTTTGCGGGTGAGGTTAGGTACTTCATCATGTATAAAAAACATTGGTGGCAAAGATACAGATACTTGAAAGGTTGGTTCGGTATCCCCATGAAGTTTAATAGCCAAGAGGCAGCCGAAGAGTATCTGAAAAAGAATGGTATCGATTATAAAAAGAAATAGCTATGGCAAAGAAAGAAGAACTGAAGGAAAAAACGGTAGAAGAATATGCTGGTATAGGCACAAGAGTCTTCGTCTGCAGAAAAGAAGATTTTGAACGGCATCCCGGCCAGCCTTATATTAATGAGGAAGGCAATCTGGTAACATTCGTAGGCCAGGGCGAAAATAAGATGGAGTGGGAACATAGGGAGAAGCTGATGGGCGAAATGTGGCATGAGGTTCCTCTAGTAAACAGCAGCATTACAGCCTCCGGTCCTAGTTTTTGTGTCGATGGTCACCCAAAGAGCGAGGAAACGCCTCGTGGTTTTACCGGCACCTTCCTGGTAATAGATGATAAGGAAGCGCACTACGAAGCTCAGATGTTGGCGAGAACGGTATTACCGGTATTCAGCAAGTCTATGCTGCCTATCACGCTTCCTCATACCCCATTCCAACTGCGTGATAGCTACACTAAGCTATACCGGAACCCTCATAATTTCTTCTATTCAGCAATGGAAAACATCTATTCTTCTTCTTTCTTCCGAAAGAAATCAGAAGAAGAAGAAGAACAGTTGTTCGAAAAGCTGGAAACAGCGCTGAATTTGGGTAATTTACGAAGTATACGCTTCCGTTCCCAGCTATTCCATCGCTGGTTAAAAAGTAAGTAATATGGCAGAAAAGAAAGTATTAACCATTCATCTTACTGATGAGTGGTACCAGAAGATAGCTAGCGGAGAGAAGACAGAGGAGTATCGGGAATGCTCTTTATACTGGACGATTCGTTTATTTAGAAAGGATATACCGAATAGGCCAGACTTGATAGCTGGTGTAGCCAAATATCATCGTGCTTCCGATAGAGGCCTTTTCGTGCAAGGTTATCTCACCGGAGGGCTCAAGCATACTTCGGACAGTCCGGAAGATAGAACTTACCGCAAGGAGGTATTAGAGCCTTTCACACACGTTCATTTCCTCCTCGGCTATCCGAAAGATAACAAACCGTATATCGAGAAGGAAATCGACGAGATAACTGTAGATAAACCGAAGAAGGGCATGTGCCCTGATGTGTGGTTAAAAAAGAATATGTTCGTAATCAGATTCAAATAGCTTATGGCAAAGAAAGAAAAGAAATGTTGTGGTAACTGCTACTGGTTCGACAATGAGGATGCCTATGGCCAGGGCTGGTGCATCGACAATCAAGAAGAAACATCATGCGATTTAGTTTGCGATAATCATATTTTCAGATAAGCGTATGACACTTGAGCAATGTTTAGATTTACAGCTCATACTTCTTGCGATATTCGTAATATCCCTTATCGTGTTGATGGAGAAGGTAGCTGAGTATTTTTACTTTAAAGAGGATAGTAGTATGAAGATAAAAATTATTTCGGTTCGCTTCCCCAAATTCTTTAATGGGGAGAAACTTCCGAGTTTTACGGATGAAGTGAAGTACTTCATTAAGTATAAAAAACATTGGTGGCAGAGATACAGGTATCTGAATGATCGTTTCACTCGCCCTATGAAGTTTGACAGCTTTGATGCAGCAAAAGAGTTCCTTAAAAAGAAAGGTATAGATTATGAAGATAGAGCATATCATATTTAAAGCAAAAAGTACCGACGAACGGGATTTGAATTTTCCTCCAGGTAGTTGGGTTACTGGCAATTTTCGTCGTAGTGATAATAATCGCTATTTTATTTCTCATCCACTGGGAGTGAATCAAGATTGCGAACCGATTATTTATACCGCTACGGGCATTAACCCTGAAACCGTCTGTATGTTTACCGGCTTCTGCGACAAGTATGTCAACCTGATTTGGGAAGGTGATATTCTTGAGCATACACAGAGCCATGCCCGATTTACGGTAATGTTTGATCGCGGCGCATTCTTCATTCGCAGAAACGATACAGAGAACGCGGATATATACCTGTTCGAGCTTTCAGAAAAAGATAGCTGCCTCCTTCTTTTCGAGGTTGTCGGCAATAAGTTCGATACAGACGATAGTCTGGAAAGCATTTATAAACCCAAGAAGCAATAGCCGTATGCCTGATGAAGTAGACCAGTTCTGTGGCAACTGTTTTTGGTACAGTGTCGACGATGACCCTCGTGCCTCTGCATGGTGTGTTAAACATAATGATAAAACATCATGTTTTAATGTTTGTAAAGATCATAAATTTTAATTAGCGTATAGAAACAAATGTTATATATTGGTTATCCTCAGAGTATTTATAAGTGTTCGGAGCCTATAGAGATGATGATTTCTACTCCTAAAGACTTCGGGCAGTATATACAGAATAAACGTAATAGGAGAAGAAAGAAATGACGTTAGAGTTATCGACGGAGGAAAAGATCATCGTAACCATGCTTTGGGTATTTGTGATATTCTTCCTGGTGTTGTTTTCCGGAATATTTGAAGGTGGGCATGAGCCTATAAAGCCGTCGAATATCCCGCCACCGCCGCCTCCATCTCGCCCTCATCCTCTGCTGTTCCGTCGCAGATTAAGAGTAAGAACTAAAAAACGAAGAAGATATGTTGTACGAAGCAAAACAAGGAACAAAGACTTACGAATACATTAAGGGTATTGCCGAAGCTGAATTGCAAGAACGTGTAAACTACAAGAAGCGAATAGTGGAAGCTATCGGTTCTGATTTCGATAAAGATATACACGTTGAGGAAAATTGGCTTCTCACTCGCCGATTTAGAATCGAGAAGATACTGGTAACGTCAGAGCAACGGGCTAAATTAGATAAGAGAGCCTGGGTGAAAATTCTTACTCATCGTTTTTCGATCGGCGTTTATCATTACTTGATTCCAAACCAAAAGACAGAGCAGGGTAGGGCTGTTCAGCAGGTGCTCGACTCGTATAACCCTGTAGCAGGTTTCAATGATATAAGAATAGGTTTGAACCTCACGGAGCCAGTGAATAGACCGATTTGGCCGTTTAAACTCTATTTTTTCAGAAGCCGCGTCTTCTTCTATGTGGATGAGCCAAGCATGAGGTTTAGAGAGAAAGATGAAACTTTGAAAGAAATTTCCTGGCATCAGTTCCATCTTGCTTTCTATGATGAATTAAATGAAATGAGATAAACAAATAAAAATATTAAAGATTATGGCATGTAATTGTATTAGCAGAGTTGAGAAAATGGTTAAGGAGAAGACCAACGAGAGTGGTTGCCTTGATACAAGTATCGGTATTCCATCAGGCATTGCGATGGTGAACGTTTATGGTTTATTCCATAAACAGAAGAAGGATGGTTCTTTCTGCGAAAAGTGGAACCAGGTAAATATCCTCCCCGAGTATTGCCCCTTCTGCGGAAAGAAGTATGTGGAGGATAAGAAAAAAGATGTTCAACAAGAAGAAAAGGAGAAATAGCGTATGTTATACGAAGCTAAACAAGGGACAAAGGCTTACGAATACATTAAGGGTATTCTTGAAGCAGAAGAAAAAGAATACAAGGCCTACATGAAGAGAGTGGATGAAGCCGTTGTTTTCAAGTTTGAGAAGTGGAAAGGTTATCAGCCTAACCGCAGTCTGCTGCGAGAGTATTATATAACCGCTATCTGGGTACCCTCTGAGCGTTTCGACACATTGGATGAAAAGGCATGGAGAAAGATAGATAGCCGAATGTTTGAGGATGGTCATTACGTAGCAATAAAGCCAAACAAGCGTTGCAAGCAGGGTAAGGCTATCGCTGCCGTTCTTGCCTCCTACAAGGCTGTCACCAGCCATTTCGATATATTGAAGGAGTTGAGCATAGGGGGTTCTCAAGGTAACTCTATCTCCATCACTCAGCTTCTCCGCTGCAAAGACCGCATTTTTGCCTTCTTCGATGATGGCATCCGAGCAGAGAAATGCAACTCCGATTTCACGGAAATCACGATTGGTGAATATGAGGATCTTATTAATAGTAGCAAAGAAGGATAATCGTATGAAGATAAATATGAATCATGTAAAGGAGAAGATAGCAGGCTTTATCTTTGACCTTATCATAGAATCGGGCAGTAAGTCTAAATTCTTCCGTAAGTATACCAACCATCGCTTCCGTAAGCAGTACGAACGATTGACGGGCAAAGCCGCTGATAGGATGTATAAACGCAACAGCTATTTGGAAAAAGAGATAAGCGAGCTGTGTGAAGAGATCAATACTTTGAAGCGTAGACTTCGTGTGGCTTATAATAAAATAAAAATCGTAGCTACGGAGTACCCTAAGAACATCCCGTGTCCTCACGGAGAAAAGGATGAGATAAACCATGACCCTGTCAGAACAGATTCCATTGAATGCTGGTGCTGCCCAGGTTTTGTAGACAGAGTACCCGAAGACGGTACCATCATCTGTTGGAATAAAAACTTTGAACAGAGTGAGGATTTAGAAAATAAAGAGAAATAGCGTATGATAAAGCAAGAATTATTAGAGTCTCGTGCTTTTCAGAAAGCGGGAGACGAAGCGAAGTTCTTTTTCTTGCCGCTTCCTTATCGAGGATTCAGGCTTTTCAGTAGCCGTCTCTCAACTCCGCTAACCGTATCTCACGAAAAAGGTCTTATTTATTTCGACAGGCGAGGAAATCCGATAACGAAAAAAGAGTTGCTATCGAATGACGACTTCTTGAAAGTAGAAGACTGGTACACCCTTTCTGTCATATATGCTGGCTGGTACTATCCAACTGGAGATTGTTATGTAAGACTTAAAAGAAATGGCGATATAGAAATCAAGGAAGTAAGAAGAAGGACTATAAAAGTAGCGTCTGAACAATAAAATGTAAAATGTAAAAAATGTAGCTTATGACAAAGCAAGAGTTGTTATCTAACCCTGTCTTTCAGAAGGCGAGAGACGATGCTTTTATCTATTTTGTCGCCAAGTGTCACAGTATTTACCGAGCGCGAGCCGTTTACTTTACGGCTCCAAAACGTGAATTTCAGACAAAAGACAGGCTTCGTCTCGGTACAATCGGACCAGCGATAACCAAAGGTAGATTAATGGCTAACCTGTCATTTCGCCACACCATGCCCCATAAGACAATCTGCGTTATGTTTCCCGATTATTGGTATGATTTGGGAGATTGCAACGTAGAGACAGATAGTAATGGCGATATTGTGATAACAGAAAAATGAAAAGTAGCGTATGAAAACAGAAACGAAAGAAACTCCTGTCAAGGGAGTATTGATTTACCAGCCGCAGGGTGCGGCTGGTGAATATGCTAAGTGGGCAATCAATCTATACCATGGTTGCTCTAACGGCTGCACATATTGTTATAACCGCAGAGGAGTGTTGAGTCACGTCTTCGGCGATAAGCCGGAACTGGCAGCACCTATCGTCAAGTCGCGCGACAGACAAATTAATTGTTTCTTGGAACGCAAAAAACTCACGGCACACGATCCGATACCAGACGTAGTTATCGAGAATTGTACCAATGTAGCTATTCGTTCCTGGATATACATAGATACAAAGAGGATTGGTGTATCTCGTCTGATAGAAGACGGAGGCGTATTCATGTCGTTCACATGTGACCCGCTCGATGACGAGGATAATGTGCAGAATTATACACTTTACGCGGTAAAAAGACTTCTCAGATATGGCATTCCTGTAACACTGCTAACTAAGAATGTTGCATGGTTAAAGGAAGATAACTGGAAGAAACTTCTTAAAGAATACCCCAAGCATATCTGTTGCTCAAGCCATCATGCACTCCTCACCATCGGTTTCACTATCACCGGCAAAGATAAGTTGGAGCCTGGCGCTCCTTCTACTGAGGAACGTATCGAAGCCTTGCGTGAGTTGCACGATAAATACATGGTTAAGACCTTCGTGTCTTTAGAGCCAATAACGAGTATTCATGCTGCATCGGAAGTAATCAAGAAAACATACAAGATTACGGACGAGATACGTATTGGTGCTCAATCTCCTATCAAGAAAGATAGATATGATCCCAACGAGTTTGTCGGTTTTATTGTTGCGGTTAAAACTCTGGCACGCGGTCTTGATTGCCGTTTTATGGTAAAGGACAGCATGTATAAACAGGCTGAAACTTTTGAAGGTGCTTATCGAGATTTGTGTGTCAGAAATCTTGATGAAATAAAAAAGATTTATGAATCAAAACAAAAAGAAAATGATGAAAAGTAAATTGAAGTATTACGCTCAGGTTATCGGTGTTAACCTGTTGGCGATTTTGGTACCCCTCCTTGCTGTTGTCCTTATTTATGGTATCGGCAAGCTAAAGAATATCTATACCCATCCTTGCGTTCTATCGCAGGAGATATACGATTGCTGCCTAGAGGCAACCATCGTGGTGCTGGCTGGGTTCTCTGTAGGTCTCTTGCTCCTTGGCTGGGCAGATAGCTGGAGAAAGGCAAAGCTCTTCGTTCTGAAAAGCAGGAGAGAACGAGAGAAACGTGAACTGCTGCATATTAAGATGGAAGTAGAACCTATCGAGGAGAGAACGGAGCAGAAGAATATTCATGCCTCTGCTGATTCCGTGTATGAGGATATTTCCGGATTGACGGTTAAGGAGATTTATCATCTTTATCAAGGTCGTAGAGTTCTGATTACGGGAGGTAGGTCGGAAGGAAGTACTTGGGGCCGTCTTGCTGGCTACGACAATGAAGGTTCTATCCTCTATATCGGTTTCACCCGATTCTGCATAGGTCCTTACTCCCTGGATGAAATAAACATGATGCGTAATACCAATCCAGAAGTCAGCTATGTAGAGCCAGGCTATAAAAACTACGATTGCTACATTCCTAGCCTTATCCGTATTTATAAATAAAAAATAGTTATGAAGAAGAATTATTTGTTTGATGTTGATGGCTTGCTGCAGGTGCTGCAAGCCATCAAGGAAGGAAAGCCGGTGGAGTATCGCCCATTGGAGGAACCTAATTGGCGAGATTTCAACCCAGAGGAATATGATATTGATACGGAAAACTGTAAGTATCGTGTCAAGCCTTGTGAATATAGTGAATACGTGGGAGATATTGCTATACCTCTTGCGCTTATGCAGGAAGATGTGATTTATTTTCTGAAAAATAAAGACCATCGGAGTACTAAACAGATGTTTGCTTGCGTAAAAGCTAACCTTTGGTGTATAGATAAAAAGATATTGCTTCATTTCTTTTGGAGTGAAGACGGTGATTCAAAAAAGCTTTATGTTAGCGATCCGAATAGAAGAGTTAGCCGTAGCGAGAAAACAGATAATTTCGCCAATGAAATTATTCCCGATATAAATCTACGTGATCCTGATAAAGCCGATTTTTACGTAGCTTCCATATCGCAAGTCAAGATGTTAGAGTCAAGACTTCGAGATGTGGGTTATGAATTAAAGGACGGACAAATGAAAAAGCTCAATGGGAACAAAGAGTAAACAAGCACAGCTCCTTACTAAGGAGCTGGTATCAGAGCAGCTTCTTCAGCAGTATTTGCGCGGCTGGAAATCGACCCCTAAGTTTATCGTAGAAAACCTTTATGTGTTCCGCTGGGAGAGTGATATGCTCATCAAGACTCGAAGCGGATATTGGTATGAGGTGGAATGCAAAATATCCCTTGCTGATTTCAAGAACGATTTCACCCATAAGCGGCAGAAGCATGAATTGTTGAAGAATGGAGATGAGAAACGTCGTCGCCCGAATTTCTTTTATTATTGCGTACCTTGGTACCTTAGTGCGAAAGTATATCCTCTCCTTCCTGATTATGCCGGGTTGATTGTACTTAAAGCGGATGGTAAACTGAATGAGATAAAACAGGCACACTGTCTGCATCTGCAAAAGTACACCGATGAGGAACTGAAGTTATGCGATAAGTTTTATTATGCCTACCGCAACTGGAAAAAGTGTGTAGAGCGTAATCAGCCTACCGCAGAAATCAAGCGCCTGAAGGATGAAATTGCTTTTCTCAAGGCAGAATACAAGGCAGTAGCCGGGTGTGATATTAAAGACGCATTTTAATGATTAAAAGATTTATAGATTATGGAAAAGATTGAATTTACAAAGGAACAGATAGAAAAGATAGCTGAAGACATCAGCGTTATCTGCTTCCGTTCTAACTCGGAGGCAAAAAAGTTTTTGCTTATGGAATATCCGAAGGTTAAGGATGTGCTCGGTAAATCCTGTATCTGGGATGAGCCTATCTATAATGAGGAACACCCCCAGGAAGTGAAAAGCGTGCTGCCTAGTTTTGAGGCAGTTCATACTTTCGGCTCATCGGCTTTATTCAAACCGACTCTTGCTGAGATTATCCAGGCTTGCCCTATCAACCTTCTTGGAAACTTTAACGCTGTTACCATTCATTATAATGGTTTTACAGAAGATGCTTCCAAGCATCAGAGTATCGTGACTCCTTACGTGATTTGCGAGAAGAAGAAGCCATTCGTTCCTTGTTTCAGTGATGAAGAGGAGAAGAAGCTACACCCTTCGCCTTTGAAGATAGGCGACCTTGTTGGCACCATCATCGATGAGTTCTGCCAGGTAAGCATTGATGTTATTCTGCCCGATACCCGCAACCTTCAGACATTGTTTGATGGTCCGATGAATGAAGTCCCCGAGAAGTACCTGGATAAGCATTTCCGTCCGATAGAGATTATCAAGGACTACGAAGATGAGATACATTTAATCATTAACTAAGCTTTATCATGTTTGAGATATACGTAAAAATGAAGAAAAAGAAGTGCTGGAAACTCGCTATAGAGGTTCCCAATGCTTGGGGTGGAATGCCTCACCTCTGGATGTATCTGGAGAAGAAATACCTTCCGTCTTACGTACCGGTAGGAGCTGATGGAAAACCGCTGGAACTGGAAGGGGTGAAGGAAAAACAGGCAAAAGGTGAATATGTAAGCCGATGGATCTATTCTTCATCCAAAAAGGAAATTGAGGACCTACAGAAAGATTTCCGCTTAACTTATGAGGAAATGATGGTATTCAGATCTACCTTTGATTTTGCAAAGGTTCTAGGCGAAGATATACCAGTTTATCTTGAATGCTTAAAGGTTGTCGCTGATGTGTGTGGAGGTATATATCCACAACAATACGAAAAACTGAGTGCCTTTATTAAGGTTCACAGTGTAAATGATATAGAGGCAATCGCTTTCAATCAGACAAGCGTAAACTGTGCCTGTGATTTCTTTGGCGACAGATACAATGCGCCAGCAGATAACTTCTGGGATTGCATTTGCCCAAGGGATTTTTATAATAACCTTAGAAAAGATGCGGTATTAAAGACGAATTTTAAATAATAAGATTATGAGTTCATACACAGAAGCAGAAAAGACGAAATCCCTTTGGCACCCTATTACCGATGAGGATTTCAATATTGACTTCAGCAAGCCATTTATCGTTTATACGGACGATGGCTCTCTCTTTATCGTGGAAGATTTTCCAGATATGTTTGAATATCTGGACGAAGACCGATTCTACGATGTCAAGGCGAAAGCCTTGTCAGAAGAAGGTAAAGATGCGTTCCGGGAATTTTATTACGGATATATGTATATCGATGACGAGTTCTACAAGGCGATAGACTGGGCGAAGGGGCAATATCTTGAAGACGTGAAGGGTGAGCGAGAAAGACCGGAATTGTTTGTTATGGATGAAATCGGACCAAAGGTAATAGACCATTTCGATTTCTACCCGAATGGTGATCCGGCATACGAAGGAACTCCTAGACTATGTAGAGATTTTGCAGTAGATCATCCTGAACTACACAAAGTCGAGTATATCGTTAATCTGAACTGGGTTCCTGCAACATCCCTTAATACCCTGTTTGTGGCTCCAACCGATATGTCTAAAACCGCTTACGTAGTAACATCTGGCGAGTATAGTGACTATCGTGTTGATGGCGTGTTCTCTGACAAAGAGAAAGCTGATTCGTTTGTTAAAAAAGCCGAGGATAGAACTATAGAGAAATATAATATTGATGATGAGGAGCAGCTTCGAAAGGAATACTGGTATGAAATTTCTATTAGAATAGATAACTCTTCAAAAGAAAAGAATGTTTCTGTCAATGATTTAAGTCAGTCGGGTCAGTTTTTCGATGCTGTAAGGTTTCTATCTGGAGAAGGTCTAGGTAGTTGTTTTTACTTTTACCTGAAAGCTATCGATCGTGATAAGGCAAAAGCTATAGCTTTGGAGCGTTTTCATGCTCTATTGGCAGTAGAGTCTTCTCATTTTCCTATGTTAAGATGGACGCGTGACATAAGTCCTCATTATGGTCCTGGTGATTTGCAAGAAGGTCTCGTATTCGGTTATTTCGATTATAAGGCTTATTTTTATTCTGATTATAGAGAGGAGAAAATACAAGACCTGTTTATGAAGATTAAAGATTCTTTGCCTATTCCATTAACCGAAGAGGATAAAATCGACTGGCAGAATCTTACAGAGGATGCTTGCCTGCAGCTTATGAATAATCATGGTCTGAAGATAGAACCAAGAAAGGATCTCCCTTTAGCGTTTATTTGATTAGCAAGTGACTTTAAGGATTTATAAAAAAGAATATATTATGATACAGATTCAAGATTGGGAGTCATCTCAAAAGATTGTTGTCGTGGATGAAATCAATCACGGCACCGTACAGGTGGAGGTACCGAAGCCTGGACCTTATAAAGACGAGTATTATCAGTATGCCGATTGCGCTATCTACAACCTTTGGGTAGATGAGAAGTACCGCAAGCAGGGAACGGCTCGCCTCCTGATGGAGACCGCAGAGCGGGAAGCTAAGAAACTGGGCTGCAAGTCGGCACAGCTGGAGTGGGATGATAAAGGCAGTAAGCCTTTCGTTCTCGAATGGTACAAACGTCTTGGCTATCGTGTAATGGCAAGGAATGAAAACGATCGTCTGCTGCTGGTAAAGAAACTTCAATGTTGAGTGTTGAATGTTGAGTGTTGATTTAGGCTAGCGCTCTTGAGTCCGTCAGGCAATTCAACATTCAACACTCAACATTCAACATTAAAAAGGTTTTTGTCCCAGACATAAAAACCTTTTTTCTTACCTTTGCAAACAGAAAAAAGAAAGATTATAGCGTATGAATAAAATAGGGGAGCAGATGATGCTGCAACAGCTCAAGTCTGTCTATGGGCTGATGATGGATTCTTCCGGTAAGATGGACTTCGCAAATAAAACGCTATGGGATGAGATTACTGATCTCGACCAGGATAGTGGCGATTACCAGGAAGTGGTGGTGGAAATCTATTTCACCGATGGCAGGTTTATCAAACTTCATAACCGCAGTTTTGAATCGCTCATTAATAATTCCTATTCCGGTGATGCCCTTTTGCTGCTGCCAATGAATGATGATAAACTTCTCCTGGCAGTAGCAGAACAGGGCGTATGTATTCGTGATGTTTACCGTCCGATAGTTAGTATTACGTATGATGATCCGGAAACGGGAAGAACGGCAACCGATTTTCCTATATCCTCCGTGGTACGCATAGCCTGTTACCGTAAAAAGGTAAAGTGGAGCGAGAGATGGAGAACACTGAGTCCGGAAAAGGGAAAGTTGCATGAACTTATGTTCTGTAACTTTCGTGAAAAATATCTCAGAGATCATCCTGAGATTAAAGAATAGATTCTTCTAATGTTTTGTCAGATATATTTTATAAGTTAAACAATTATTGTTACTCATTGAAAATCGTAGAGTTTCCTTCGTTGTGAAACGCGGGGTTCTAATTTCTTCATTAATTCTAATGTGTGTGTAAAGAATAGATTCTTCTAGTGTTTTATCAAAATATGCTTAACGTAATAGTTATGATTATTTTATTTTTATAGAGTTGTTAGTTTTTGATCTTTTTGAAGTTCCTTCGTTGTGAAACGCGGGGACTTTATTTTCTTTATTAATTAGTTCTCATGAATTAAAAGTCAAAATTGTTTTAAGGTAAAGTTTTGTTAATATCAAGAGGGGCGGCTGTCGTGATGACACCCGCCCCTCATTTCGTTTAATGTTAAGTGTTGAATGTTTTTATCAATGTTGAATGTTGAATTACCTCTCGGAGTAAAGCCTCCGTTCCTAGCGATTCCATCGCTGGTTTATCTCAATGGCGTATGCCTAATTCAACATTCAACACTTAACATTCAACATTTAGTTAAACGTTTCTTCCGTCCGGCAGTACGAACCAGCCGATATTTCCTCGCCAGAACTTGCAGCCTAAGTATAGCGAGTCGAAGGCATCGGTAAAGTCAGTTCTCTGCTGCAACGGCAGGTTGTCTTCCGTTTCCGGCTTCTTCTCCTGACTCTTATCCTTGCGGAATCCCTGATAACCGATGCTTACCTCACAAAGTTGCAGGGCAATAATCAGGTCGGGGTTGTTAGGCTGATTGATACGAATAGCAGGATATTCTATGCCGGCAAGACCATTATTGATGATGCGATGTTTCACCTCATGCTTTTCCGGCACACCCATATCTATTGCCGTAACTTTCCAGCCATTGCGCTCCAACTCCTTAATCACTGCCTGGTAGAATCGCTCATCGGTCAAGGCATACGATGCACCTTGCTTTGCGGTAGCATCATAGTAGTAAACCACATCTCTGTTCACGGCTCTCTTCGGAGCATAGTAATGCGAGAAATCATCTACCAACTCTCTCAGCTTGCGCTCGTTCTTCACGTAGAAACTCTTGATAACATTCACTGCCTCTACTCCGTCACGCTGATATACCTGACCTACCACCAGGGTATTGATATTGGCGTTATAGTCAAATGCGAGATAAAGAGGAAGGTCGTTTATGCAGTCGCTATCCATACGGCAGTCGTTTCTCTCGGACAGCTCTTTCAAGTCCGGCTGATAACTCTCTGCAGTAATTTTCTTACCGCCGATGATGCCCGTAGCCTTCTCTGTGCGGAAATTAGCCTGAGAAAGCGGGTCAATCTCATCGGGGATATAACCGTGAACATGATCTATATCCAGGTTAGAATAGAAACCATCGTTCGATTTCTTGATTTTCACGTTCAATATCGAGACCATGAAGGTATAGGGTGGAAGATCTCGCTTCATCTGTCGGATATACTCCTCACCCAGAACGTCCACGTTTTCGAGGGTAGATGCCCTGCGCACCACGAAAGCCGAGCGCCGCAGTTCTCTGAGATAGTCGTCCTGAAACTTTTTCGAGCGCAGGAACATCTGCATCTCGAAATCCTCATCCGGTGTAATCAGATATTCGTAATCATAGATAAGTTCGGCATCCTCGGCAGTAACCAGTTTGTAGTTTACTGCCATATCCACCATATTCTTAGTGATTTTCTTACCATGGTTAGGCAGAATGCGGAACATGCCTTCATGCTTCAGCATTTTCAACGCCACGGCACGTATGATAGTCTTTTCCTCTACTGATACCACGCGAAGCGAATGCCCCGTCTTCTTGGCATTATAGAGCAGGTCGTTATATCTGATAACATTGTCGGCATACTCTTCCAGCTCGTTCTGTACCCATCGGTAGGTCTTGCCCTTAAACCTGCCTGTCTCTATCTCCAAGTCCAGTTTCTCGTCTTCACGCTCCAGCCATGAGCCTTTTGCCGTAAGCGAGGCATCACTTACGAATCGGGTAGAACGGTAGAGTGGGTTGTAGTCAGAAAAGTTGATGTCTCCCAGTGGGTGTGTCTGTCCTGATAATGCCGGCATCAACTCCTCATCCACTTTCTTCTTAGGGAAGAATCTGCACTCATCGCCCACACATGCACTGAAGGTATAAGAGTTTGCAGAAGCGGTCTGCGACAGAGAAATCAATGCCCATTGGGCACCATTTGCAAACCAGATGATGTTTTCGTAGCTTTTCGGTTTGAAGATAGAAGGGCGCACATGCTTTGGCGGTCGTCCCCAACCCATGTGAATGCCTATCTGAAAACCGAACATTCGCTCCATGGCAGCCATGGTACCCGGTATGGTTTTCGAGAAGCCCTGTTGTCGTGATACGGCTACCCATGCCCCCAGCATTCCTGGCATGGAGTTGCTGGTCATCCATACATAGGGTGCCACGAGACCATCGGTCTTACCCGTGCGTCGAGCTGCAATATCCCTCTCGTCTCGGGCACCCATATATAATGATTGCTGCTGAAATCGTGTTAAGTAAATCTGATGTGGTTGCTGCATAAAAATGAAAATGTTATCCTGAATGTATGTTTTCTTAGCCGCATCCTTGCGTCTGTTAGGCGTTCCTGCGGATTTGAAATCCGTAGATATGTCAGTTTTTTACAGTCTTAGAGCAATTTTGCGGGCTGGCAATCATCGATTAACTTGCGTGTTTCTTTGGCACACTCAGCCACGCATCTCTCGACTGCCTCGGTGATGTCTTGAATTTGATCCTCACGCATATTGCCGTATTTATCGCAAGTGTCGTTTATTATTTTGTAGAGAACCTGATTTTGTAAAGCCTCCATATAATCTACGTACTCCTTGCAAGTACTGCGCTGAGGTGCTTGTACCCATTTTAGAAAGTCCTGTTTCCAGTCTTTCCATGTTTTTATTTTTATTACTATCATTGTTGCTTACATTTTAAATTGTCGTTTCAAAAACGGGTTACTCTTTATGAGTTCTATTATTTCTTTTTCCGAGTGTATTCCCTCCCAGAAGAGTTCGGTATGGTTTCCAACTCTGTCTTCATCTACAGAGAAAGGCACACCGTAGTTGGTGTAGGTTTCACCATGGTGTTGAATCAGGTGGCGACCTGGGTTTTTCCGGATGTTTTCTATCCAGACTTCATTATCACACTCGCACCATTTATTGTATTCTTCTCCTGCCAGTGTCATATCAATACCGATAGGGTAGTGTTCGGAACATCCATTGGTTCCAAAATAAATAATCTTTGCCATAATTTCGCAGATTTAAAATAATGAAAGTTGAATAGCTCTGTTGCCTCGCTCCTTCTGATGTTTCGGAACATAGATGCGTTCCGTTACGAGATTATTTGCTTTTTGCGATAGCGTAGAGCGATGTGAGAACTCTTCGATGCAATCGAAGCGATCATCGGGCATCTGATAGGAAGATATGAAAACGGGTTGTGTCTGATGCTCGCACCAATCGTAGAATCGCTCATAGTCGAAACCTCCGGAATCTTTTTCTAGGTAGCCATCTGTTCCTTCGTAGGGAATATCGCAGTAGATTACGCTGTCATCGGGTATTGTAACTTGTTGATAATCAAGTACACTTGATGTGATGTGTGAGAATTGCCCCCCCCGAAATTCGAGGCAGGGATAGCTGTCGCTCTCTGTACTGCAATCTGTGCAATGCAGTTGTGGCTTTCTTCCGATTGAAGTTCGCTTGGGCGTTTGTATTTTTTTTTGAAAGATGGCTCTTGTGTTCCATCTTTCGGCATTCTCCAGTCTGATTGATTCTGTCGTAAGCTTCTGTTCTCTGCAATCTCGATGATTCTGCCCCCACCCTCGTGACGTGTTCGACTTGCAGTTGGTGGCTACTTTCTGCCCCCTCAAATGATTGTTGCCGGAAGTGACAGAACTGGCTGAAATATCTCCTTACGGCAGCATATCTGCGCTGAATATCGCTGATAGGCTCAATAAAAGATAAGTCATATCCAAGTTCTTTTCCCCGGGAGTAATCATGAAAGAATATCGCATAATGAATAGCTTTCTTTAAAGGCTCAATTTCCTTAGAATAAAGATAATTACGCAGATTATTTCCAAACGACCAAACTACTGCTACGTATGGATCGGTATCTTTCAGCTTGAAGAAATCCTCACGGCTTATCCATCTCGTCTCGTTTTGATATTTGCCGTTCAACGCATCAATGAATAGAGTAGGGCACATCCAGTTAATATCATTAATGTGAATATGCTCATACTTGTTTCTCAATAACGCTGCATGGCTCACTGCACACCCGCCGCAGAATAAATCTATCAGATGTGTGCGTTTAGGCAGGAGGCTCACAATCCTCTCTGCCAATTTGTTTTTACTTCCCTTATAGGGTAATCCGTATTTCATATCTTCCTCTATTTGTATATTTTAAAATAGGCTAGGCTGCGCCTTTTCGAGCTGAATACGCTTGCAAGCCTTGTCGTAATATTCTTTGTTCAGCTCAAATCCGATAAAGTTGCGCTTTTCACGGATGCAGGCGATGGCGGTAGTACCGCTGCCCATGCAATTATCGAGAACGCCCCCCCCACATTGGTATAAGTACATATAAGATACTGGATAAGGGCGACTGGCTTTTGCGTAGGGTGGAAGGTATCGGCAGAATGTTCTTTATCAAAGCAGATAATGCTCTTTGGGAATTTTTCATCTGATACGATAGTAGGCACTTCTTTATGGTCGCCATAACAACCTCGCTTCAAACTATGAGAGCCATCTCCCCTTCGATGATTCCTTTGATGTGGCGCACATTTTACCATTTGAGGATTGTAGACAGGTTGTTTTCGATAAAATACTGCAATATCCTCATGTGAGCGCAGAGGCATCTTGTTGGCATTCAGAAAGCCTGTTACCCGCTGCTTGCTCCAAATAAGATTATATTTCCAGAGTTTCGACTGCGACATCATAAGCTGTGCGGTAAACATGCCCTGGCAGAAAAGAATAATGGCCGCATTGGGTTTGGTTATGCGCAGATATTCCTTCCATAATGGCTCAAGCGGGATAATACTATCCCAGCCGCCTCCTTCACTCTTTTTATTGAGAACGCCATAAGGCAAATCGCAGATAATACAATCCACACTTGCGTCCGGAATCTTTTTCATTCCTACCAGGCAATCCTCATTATAAATCTTATTTAATTCCATCCTCTATAACTCTATCTTTATCAATTAAACCATTTTAGAATAGTTTCTCCTTTATATCCTTTTTCCCAGATAAACCAGGCATAGGCTGCTGCGCTGCTTCCGAAAGCCTAAAAGTTGCCGTTCATGGCGCATTTTAATCGTGAACTACTTACCCATACCCTGCAAGGTGGCTGCGTTTTAAACAGATGTCTTCTTCCTTTCCCTTCAAGAAAAGTAAGTTTCAGAAACATCGCAACCTTTCTTCGTTGCGGAATAATCTGCAAAGCCTTTTCTACGAAATCCAAGGCATATCGGTAGGGTGGGTTGGTAACAATATCTCCGTTCCATTCTAAGTTGTCGATGGAAAGAAAATCTGCAACCTCACCATATCCTCTATCTATCAAATCACGGCTGACTACATCGTAGCCATGCGCCTTCAATACCTCGCTAATATGCCCTTCGCCACAAGAAGGTTCTAAAATTACCCCCGTAAACTGCTCTATCTTACAGAGCCATTCGGTAGCTGCGGGTTCTGTGGCATAGTAGTCTTCTTTTTGGCGCTCACCATTTTTGTGATTGCTTGCGCCCAAAGTCTTAAACACGGCAGCCTTGCCGCCTACCCAGTCTTTTGCCATAAAGTCTATAAACTATTAATTCTTAACTCTTAACTTCCCAATGTGCCATTTCTGGCACGTCTTGCACTGGTACGCTACATACCCTTGCGCCTTCAGTTCCGGTCTCTGGTTCAGAAACTCCCAGGCAGCATCCTCTGTTTCGTATGCCACCTTCGCCTTCCAGGTATGCTGCTTTCGGGTATAATGTTCAGGATCCGGTGTGAAGGGAGGAACCTTGTTGTGGTAATGATGATCACCTTTGCGCTTACTCATTATCGCCTCCTTTCTTTCCGGTATCACCTTTCTCTTCCGGAATATCCATTTCAGCTTCCTTCTTCTCAGCATGCTCATCCAGCACCTCTTCCATATACTCCATATAGTCAGGTGCCTTTTCATTATGCTCCTGCAGACTCTCCTCTTCGGCAATATCCTGCATATCCTTTGCCGTAAGGCCATACTTGCGAGCCATTTTTTTCTTGTACTCGTCAGTATAGTTCACCCTGTCACGCTTCACGATGCTCACATCTTGCGTAATGGCAATGCGGCTCATATCCGGCATTTCCTCGGTAGCATCCTTTTCTTCAAGGAAGTTGCCATAAACGGTAGCCAATGCCTGCATACCCTTATCCACCGCACGGTCGTTGTTCTGCTGTTTGCCTGTGCGGATAAGCCACTCAGCAGAATTGAGATACATCGCCTTGTGACGCGGGCTTTCATCGGTCGTAAAAAAGCGAATAATGTGGTTGCAGACCGCCACATCGTTTGTCAGCTCGGTAATGGTACGGGGTTTGATATTTCCTTCGTCGTCAATATCAATATGCAGCGCCATCACCATTTCCTGCGCCTCCCTGTTGCCCTGTCCTGCCTGTTTCAAAAACAGCGCATAGTCGCGCCTTGCTATGTTGCGGCAGGTAGTCTTGGGGTCTATATCGTTGTTTTGTACCCAGCGCTTGTAGAACTCGTAGCAGAGCTGCATCCGATACTTCTGTTCCAGTTTTGGAAACATCGTGTCGATACTCAGTCCATTTGATAGCCATTTGTCTATACGTTGCAGGGTATTCTGCGTAAGTTGACTCATCTCTTATTAATGTTTAATGTTTAATGTTAACCTGGTGGGGCATCGAAAACCGAAATTCGTGCTATTCGTGTCATTCGTGTTCAAACCCCCGAACCCCCGGAAGGCTATATGGTAAGGTCGATACCAAACTGACCTTCCAGAAACTTCTTGTAATCGGGCTTACCGAATAGTGTGCCGTTTGCCTTTTCCCAATCTTTATTGTTGGCATAGAACACATCACGCGTAAACCATTCGTAAACGTTATCATATCTGCTTACTGCTGACGAGTCAGGATGCGTATCTAAGAATTTCTGTCCCGCCCTCAGATAAGCCTTGGCTATGCGGGGATGCTTCTGAAACTCGATAAGGCGCTTGCGTCTTGAAGCCAGGGGGCAGCACATGCAGCCGAGTCTTCGGGTAACGTTGATTTGCCCCCCCCGTATCATAGTATACTGGTGCCAACTTCAATCCTCTATCAAGAATGAAATCCCTCACATCTTCGTAGGTCCATTCCAAGATAGGATAAATCTGTTCTACATGATTTCCCTTTTTCTTAGAACCATAGTACCGGCATTCGGTAGGTTCGTTATATCTTTCCTTTCTCGCTCTGCTTTCTTCTTTGCGTACACCGATAACAGTTTTATCGAGGATTTTATATTCCTTCAGAACTTCACAGCAGAAACGGCTAAAGCGATTAGGAAACCCTTTCTTTGCAATAAGCTGAAAGAAATTTTCTTTAGGTCTGATAATCTCCACACCCATCTCCTTCACGTGGGCGATAGTGCCCGGTGGGTCGATGGTCGTGTTCTTGTATATCGCTCGAAATTTGATGCCAGCTTCTTTTGCAAGCTGCAGGATTACGTCGCTATCCTTACCGCCCGAATAAGCCAGTTCTATCTCTCCATCGTACCTTTTCTGTACGCTTTGCAGGAGACGAATAGACTGATCTATCTTTTTCTGTAATTGCTCGTTTATCATTTTGCGCCTTTTTAATTTCTTTATCTGCCCACAAAATTACGAAATCGCCCCTAAATGATTGGGACAACCCCCGAACCCCCAATCTCGAAATAGCACCCCTATCGCCCCCGTTCCCTGCGATTCCATCGCAGGACCCTCAATCCCTTTTGTCCCCACCTCTCAATAAAAAAACGATACCTTTGTATCGTATTAAGACAACATAGGATAACATTAAAAAGAAAAAATAAATGCAAAGTTTAATTCCGACCCTTACCAGGTTTCTTGCAGCCATCATTGGCTTGGTGTGGTGTACCCTGGAACCATCCCTTAACTACATCGCCGTATGCTTCTTCGCCCTCATTTGCGATTGCTATACGGCGTGGCGGTGCAACTGCCGCATCTATTCCCGCTATCGTGAGGCTATCAAGAAAGACCCTCGATGCAAAATCGACGGGAAACTGAAATCTAAGAAAATGGCAAAGATGGTGAAAGATTTCTCCGTCCTCATCCTTGCGATATTCTTAGCCACGATGGTAGATACCGTGATACTCGATTTCCAGAACCCTCTCCATCTCGCTAACTATCTCGCTGCCATTTATTGTGGCGTGCAACTCGTGAGCATCCTCGAAAACGAGAGTACCTGCAATGGTGCACCCTGGGCAAGAGTGATGCAGAAGATTGTAGCCGATAAAACCGAAAGACACTTCAACGTGAAGCTGAAAGACCTGATGAAGGAAGCAACAGAAGAGGAGGATAACAAGGAAGAAGTTACTCCGAAAGAAGATAAGAAAGAAGAGGAAGCAAGCGATGGTAAAGAAAACGAGCAATAAACGTCCTCCGTTGAAGGAAATCTTTAAAGCCAAACGCTTTTTATCTCAAGAACTAGTAGGTGCAAAGTTTCATTCCTCCCCCGAACCCTTCGAGTTTAATGAATGTAACTGGATAGCCAACGAAAACCCCGAGGTAGTAAAGGCGATGACTATTCTGGCAAGAGCCGGTATCTATTTATCAATAAGCGGGCATGAATATATGATGAGAGAAAAAGCACTCTGTGCAAATAACTCTTAATTTCTGTACGCTATCAGTTAATAATGTGTTAAAACCACTTTGAATTATGACAATATCAAATGTTTTGGAACATTGGGCAACCATCTACAAGCCCTTATCCCATGACCCGACAAGCAAGAAGCTGGAAGAACAGAGTTTCTTCCGCATTCGTGATATTGACGAGGAAAATATCTTTTCCCGCAACGCCAATATCATTCACTCTCCCTGTATGCTCTATCGTGTAGTTAACTCCGGAGAATTGAAATCGGATAGGCAAGCCCTGATTACCTATCAGGTATGCTTCCTTACCCGACTGAAAGATTCTTCTGCTACATTGGGCAGATATGATGGCAGCAAATTGCAGGCTGCATCGGATGATCTGATGGAGTATTGCGAAGACCTTGCGTCTTATCTCACTCAGCTTCGCCGCACGGGTATCTGTCCTATCACGGGCAGAAACTTCAAGACGGAAGAGCCTAAATTGGGCATCGAGTTATCATCCATTGATATAGAGAGTTTCGCCTATGGTGTAAACCCTCTTTTCCGTGGACCGAGCTGGCTCCTTGCCGATTGCTATTGGCAAACCATCCGTCCACTCTATAACTTCCAATGCAGGAAGGAACAGAAATACATCATTCCTGCATCGACTAAATAGAAAGGAAACGGCTTATGGGAATCAAGACTAAACCCATCCAATCGCCTTTTGCACCCTTAAAAGATGTAGCCGGAATCTATCTTAAGCAGGCTTTGCTCGATATTCAGTTGAACTTCCAGAAGCAGCGCATTTATCCTACAGAGGTATATCGCGGCTACGAGAAGGTAAACCAATATCGTAGAGAGCATGGCCAATGGTGGTCAAGAGGCGATGGTGCAAAATCCTTCGAGGGTACAGTATATCAGGCTAACGAGGAGACGGGCGAACTCACCGTAGGTATTCGCTACAACGACTATCTGAAGTTCGTGGATATTGGTGTAGGTCTGACTGGAAATCCTCACGACCCCGAAGCTCATATCACGGCAGACAAGGTGGACCGAGCAAGAAAGGCGAAGTATAATACCCGATATATCAGAAAGTGGGATAGACGGGAAGGCAAATCTCATCGTCCGGCTATCATGCGAACCATCCGAAGACTGAAAACGAGATACGAGAACCATCTTGCCGATTACTACGGCTGGCAGGCTATCATGCAGATAGCAAAAGCGCTGGAGGATGATGGAATCGAAAGAGAATAACATTTTAAAAGAAAAAGAATATGGCAGGTAAAATAGAATCCATCATTACGATGGACGGCAAGCAGCCTATCAAGGTGCTGCAACTCCTCTTCGATAAGGCAAAGGAACTTACCGAGCAGATGAAGCAGATGAAGCCTGGCACAGAGGAATACAAGGCAGCAGAGGCAAAAGTAAAAGCCCTGCAGTCTGCCCAGGTTCAGACCATCAAGACTACCGAGCGACTGGAAGCCGTGGTCAGTAACCTCGGTAATACTTCGCTCCGTAACCTTCGCCGTGCCTTGGGTGAAGGCAAGCGTAAGCTGGAAGGTCTTTCTGAAGCAGAGGAGGAAGAGGCAAAGCATATCCGCTTGCTGATGAAGGAAGTAGGCGACGAGGTGCGATTGCTGGAAGGTAAATACGTGAAGGTTGCGAAAGGTTTGGCCGATATTGGGAATCAGTCTGACCAATGGCTCAGTAAGGCTTTAAACCAACAGAGAGAACTTGTTTCTTCTTTAAAGAAAACTTCCTCTGGCTATCAGTTTAACCTCGATATGTTAAAGCAACTGGAGGCAGAAGAGGATAGGCGTAACGGAAAGATGAGTGCCAGTGAAGCTATGCTAGCCGTCGGTAATAAAAACGCTACGGCCTCCGAACTTCGCCGTGCTAGAACATCACTTACTCAGGCGAGGGATAATGTAGATACATCTGATACCGCTCTGATTAAATCCTTTAACGATGCCCTTGCCCAGATTGAGGAACGCCTGGATGCCGTATCAGGCAAGGCTCAGAAGGCAGCCATCGGTTGGCAGAAAATGCGTCAGGTATTATCAAACCCTGGCAAGGCTTCGGGCGAGGATATTAAGCAAACCATGGACGCTATTCAGCAGAAAATACAGCAACTCCCTGCTGGAAGCAAGGCTGTATCTGATTTGCGCAGACAATACGCCCAGTTGGAACAAACAATGAAAGGTACCCGCCTCTCGCAAGCGCAAATCAATGATATTGTTGCCCGCAGTAAGACCGGCAAGGCAAATATTAATGAGCTGAGACAGGCTTATAAGCAGCTCGAAGAGGAACTGAATATTATCAATACCAAGAGCGAGACATTTGCAAACAGACAGAAGGAACTGAAGAATCTCAAAAAGGTTATTGATGACGCAACGGGTGCAGCCAATAAGCAGGGCGGCGCATGGCATACGGCATTGAATAACCTTACGGCATACGTGGGTATGTTTGCCGTGTTCAACCAGGTAAAAACTTACTTTGTTGATTTGTTCCGTCTGAACATGAAGTTTGCGGATCAGTTGACGGATATTCGTAAGGTTGCGCTTTCAACAACCGAAGAGGTAGCGAATTTATCTCAAGAGTTAGCAAAAATTGATACCCGTACCAGCCTCGAAGAGCTAAATCGCATCGCCTATGCCGGCGCTAAGTTGGGTATCCAGACGCAGGGAGGAACTATGGCGCTCGCTGGCTTCGTCCGTGCTGCCGACCAGGTGAATGTGGCACTTAAAGAAGATTTGGGCGAGGAAGCGCTCACATCTTTGGCAAAGATTACTGAGGTAATGGGATTGGTTGACAAGTATGGCGTAGAAAAAGCCATGCTGAAGACCGGTTCCGCTATCTTCCGTCTAGCTGCTACTTCCACTGCTTCCAGCGATAAGATTGTGGATTTCTCAAACCGCATGCTTGCTCTTGGTGAACAGGCTGCCCTTACCACGCCTGATATTCTCGCCCTTGGTTCTGCGGTAGATAGTATGGCATTGGAGCCAGAAGTGGCAGCAACCGCTTTTGGTAAATTGGTAACTGAGTTGCGAAAAGGAACCAGCCCTATTGAAAAATCCCTGGGTATTGCTACCGGAAGCCTGAAGAAGATGATCGAGAGCGGAAGAGGTATGGACGCTATCCTTACTATCTTCAGAAAAATGGGAGAAACTAAAAACGTTTTTGCTCTTGATGGATTGTTTAAAGACTTAGGTTCTGATGGTGCCCGACTCGTAAAGACGATGGTTACGATGGCTTCCAAGAATGGTATGCTTACCAAAGCTGTAGAGGAATCCAACAAAGCTTTTAATGACGGTACGGCTGTAACGGTAGAGTATAATATGCAGCAGGAGACCGCTATGGCCTATATGGAGCGTGCTAATAACCTTTGGGAGAAACAGTTTGTTTCATCCAGCGCAGCGGCAGGTCCCGTTCACGATATAGCCAAGGCGTGGTTTGAGTTAACTAAGGAGTTGACTAGCAGCCTCGGTTTTATGACAGAGGTTAAATTAGCCATCGGACTTATCTTTGCTTCTGTCAAAATGCTGCTGAATATCCTTCCTACGCTCATTTCTATGCTCAGTATGGCAGGTTTGGCGGGTGCGTTTGCATACGTACTTGATTATGCTCAGAAGTTGAGTTCTGCTTCGGCCTCACTGAGCGTGGTTTGGGCTAAGATGGTTTCAACTTTTAATAAGCTGTCATTGGTAAAACAGGCTGGTGTCTTCGGTGGCATAATCGGCTTGTTAGGTATTCTTGTCGTGAAGTTGGCTGAATATACATCTTCTCTGAATCGGGCTTCGGCCGGTCAGCGTGTACTGAATGAAGTGCAGGAGGAAGGTAAGCGTAGGGCAATGGAGGAGCAGGAGCAACTGAATCGTCTTCATAATGTGATGAAAGATACTTCCGCCTCTATGGACTTACGACTTGAAGCAATGAAGAAACTGAATAGTGCTATCCCTGGACTGAATGCAAAGATTAATACTGAAACTGGTGCAGTCAAGGAAAACACTAAGGCATGGGATAAAAACTTTACTCGTTTACAAAAGTATTACGAGCTTGAAGGTGCTCGTGCTAAACTGGCAGAGTTAGGTCGCCAAAAAGTGGATGCAATTCTTGATTTACAGAAAAAAGAAGAGGCTTACGCTAACACGAATGTGGATGTGTATGATTCGAGAAAGAGAAATCAGATTCATACTTCCGGTGGCGCTGCAATGCCTATCTTTACACAGGGTGCTATCGGCCAAGCAGGTCAGAGGGCTGCGGCAAAGAGTGCTCGTGATAAGGCTTTACGAAGAAAACAAGATATTCTTGCACAGGAAGAAGCTTTAAGAAAAGAGTTCGGTGCAGAACTTGACGTAGCCGGCGGTAAAGAGACGGGAACCCCTCAGCATATCGACGAAACCGGAAAGGGCGGCCATGGCTCCGCTACAACTCCCGAAGATGATGCTCGCAACAATATCTCTGAGTTTATTACTAAAATTAAAAACTTCTACGAGCGCCAGAAGACGGCAATGGTGGAGGAAATGACAAAGGATAATGTAGAAAAGGAGATACAGAAGCAGGTTGTCAATGACTTGGATATAAAGCTGAAATCAGCACTCGCTGCGGCAAAGCAATCTATCGTTCTTGGTAAGAAAACCTGGGATGAGTTCAAGAAGACAATAGATAAAGACCGCAAAGAGAAAGATGATGAGTTTGGTCAGTCTCAGTCTCGTACCTTATTAGAGCAGATTAATGCTTACAATGTGTCTCAACTCCGTGCTGACCTTTTAAAGCAACTGCCTAAAATCAAGAAAGGCAAGGTTGTTGGTTATAAATCCGACGAGCGGGATAGAGCATATCTCGACCGCCAGTGGCTCGATGCGTCAAAGGGCGAAAACAGTAACGCTAATATCATACAGGAGCGTATGGAGCAGCGTCGTAAAGAGCTATTGGAGCATGATTACACCAAAGTGGTGCAGGAAAACTCTTTTCTCGGTTTGATAAAATCTCGCTTTGCAGACGTATCTCTTGAGTCGCTTCAGAAAGATAAAAATGATGTGATTAAGGTTCTAGAAAAGGCAAGAACGCAGATGGCTGATCTCTTTGCTACTGAAGGAAAGAAAGATAAATTGCTGAAATTCCTCTTTGGCAAAGATTACGAGAATACACCTTCCGTCTTTCTTGCGCTTCTCAGCGATACAGAGGAGAATGTAAAGCTATTTTATCAGAAGCTCATCCAGTATTCCGATGAATATACCGAGGCTGAGAAAAAGCATTACGATGAAGCTAAGAAGATTTCTGATTTCTTGTGGAAACGTAACCAGCGCAATCTTGCCAACCAGGAAACCCTGCGCAAGATGCAGCAGGAAAGCAGTCTCTTCGGCAAGCGAACCAATATGTGGTCGAACCTCGGTCTTGGTAATCTTACCGCTGACCCAGAGGTGGAGCTGATGAAGATGAAGATGCAGATGGCAGAGGATTACTATGCCTTTGTATTCAAGAACTCAAAGAACAAGCAACTCCTCGATGAAGCTGATAAGGCTCGTCAGGAGGCAGAACTTGCCTATGTCAACCAGATGGCAACGGCGATGAAGAACCGCCTCTCTCAGATGCAGCAGCTCGTGCAGCCTATCGAGACCTTCGGTGCGGAAGTAGGCAAGGCATTTGCCGAAATGCGCAACGATGTAAGCAGCGCACAGGAAGCTATCAAGAACGCCCTGAAGTCTATGCTCGAATCGTGGGCTAATATGGCACTCAACGACGTGAATACGCAGATGTGGAAGGCCATCAATGATGCAGGTGCCAAGCGAGGTAAGAAAAAAGCGCAGCCTGGTATTGATGCAGCAAGAGCCAACGCTGATGCCAATGCTGTTAAGGAAGATTTCTCAAATCTCGGCACGAAGGCGAATCCGATGTATGTGCGACTAGTAGATGAGGGTGCAGCTTATCTTACCCAGCAGCCGCAGTCTAACTTCGAGAATCTGCCTCCTCAGCAGCCGGCTCTCGGTTGGAATCCTGATGGTTCGCCTATCAATCCTAACAGTCCGGCTATTGTGCCTCCATACGCGCCCCCTGCAACCCCCGAACAGGCGAATACGCAATCACAGGGCAGTGGCGCGCCTCGTGCATGGGAGCATCACAACAGAGACAATGCTAATGCGTTCTACAATGATGCCGCCACGCAAACGGGTACAGCAGCAGCCGATGCTATCGCTGGTGGCAGTTCCTTCGCTGATGCCGCAGCTGGCATCACTGGTTCCTTCATCGGCGGTGTGATGAATACCGAGTTTAAGAAGGGTGGTGAATCCAAGGAAGACAAAGAGAAAGCCGAGCAGTTAAAGAAGGAGAAGAAGCACCAGAAGGAGCTGAGTAAAGAGGTAAAGAAAGGTAATAAGGATCGTGAGAAGGTAACTACCCAGGGTGTTCAAAGCATCACGAATGTGACGGATGCCGGAAACAAGGAGCAGACCGAGGGCACAAAGATAGCTTTGAATACAGGCATGGCTATGACGGAAACGGCACTCACTACCAACCTCGCCAATACTCAGGCTAACAATGAGGCAATCACTCAATCGGACGCAGCCCGCATGCAAGCAGGAATGACCTTCTCTATCGCTGGTGCCATCGGTAAGTGTTTCGACTTCCTGGGTCCTATCGCGGGTCCTATTGCAGCCGCAGGTGTGATGGCTACCCTCATGGGCTTACTCCAGTGGGCACTCAACTCAGCTTTCAGCGGCGGTAAGAAGAAGAGCAACACTCCTTCTACCAACACCAAGCTCGTAACCGGTATGCTTACCTACGATAGCGGTAACGTGCAGGATTTGAAGCCATTTGTGGCTGATAATGGCGAGGTATATTGGGCAAAGGAGGATGATGGCAAGCAGATGCAGGGCGTGAAGATGCTCACGACACCTACCGCTACCTCTGTGAACGGCCAGCCGTCTCTTGTAGCCGAGAGAGGACCGGAAATCGTGATTGGCCGTGAAACCACTCATGCCATGATGATGAATAACCCTGGCTTGCTGAAAGCACTCGTCAACTACGACCGCAACTATTCCGGAAGAAACTCAGCAAGAAGGGCATTTGATAATGGCAACGTGGGTGATGTTCTTGCAGCAGGCACGCAAGCAGGCAATGGTAATCTTTCGTCTGGCGCGTCAGCGGCAGGCGACCTGATTGCAGCCAGCGCAGCAAG
>ULYM01060271.1_pt1 | contig 54872 bp, 64 predicted proteins | sample 1962141 | NCBI WGS metagenome assembly ULYM01 (sample SAMEA4835862, study PRJEB28245) | human gut metagenome | biome: gut microbiome; material: fecal sample | place: Denmark | collected 2008
AAAAATAATCAATATATGAAAAAGATGGTTTTAGCTGTAAACATTATAGCATTTATTTATGCCTGCCATACAGGCGATGCCACTGCCTTAGCAGTAGCTTTTCTATGGTTCTCAGCCGAATACGGCAAGAGCTTGTATAAAATATGGTATAAGATTTTATTATGAAACTTTACGAACGCGACTACGCAGATTTGGCACGCAAATGTGCCGATTGCGCTAATGCCGGAATATTAGCAGTGTCAGTCGAAAAGAAAGACGAGACGCTGATATTGACAGTTGATGTGACTGTCGACGGGTACACAGAGGACGACTATTATAACGGTACAGGCGGATTTATCCCGACTAATTCTGATTGCCGTATAATTGATGTCGAATTATGCACTCTTGATGACAATGGCAAGATGCCATATATAGACCAGACCAGAATTGAACAAGAAACAAAAGAAATACTATTAACAATTTAATTTTTTGGATTATGTCACTTATTAAGAAATCAAACGAATTAGTAATCCCATCAACAGTAAAAATGATGATATACGGTCAAGCTGGTATGGGAAAAACGACAGTAGCATTAAGCGCACCAAAACCATTGCTACTCGACTTTGACAATGGTGTGAAGCGTGTCAATATGGCTCACTTGGATGGTATTGACATCGTTCAGGTCAGTTCATGGCAGGATGTCCGGCAAGTATTAGAAGAAGACTTATCTACATACCAGACTATCGTGGTAGATACAATCGGCAAGATGATGGATTTTATAATCACCTATAAATGCGGTATACGCCAGCCACAAATCAAGGACTGGGGTGGCATCAACGCCGAATTTTCTTGGATGACACGCACGCTTTCGTCGCTCAACAAAAACGTGGTATTTGTAGCTCACAGAGACACGAGAAAAGATGGAGACGACACAGTATTTATCCCTGCCTTGCGTGAAAAATCATACAACTCAATCGTTACAGAACTTGACTTGCTCGGATATCTTGAGATGCGCAACGAGAACGGTGTACAAAAACGTACTGTCACGTTCGATCCGACATCACGCAACGACGGCAAGAACACCTGTAACCTGCCGGGCGTAATGTTTGTGCCAAGCATTCTAGACAAAAACGGCAACCCGACTGCAAAGAATGATTTTATAAGTACAAAAGTCATCATGCCTTATCTCAACATGCTGCAGGTTAAAAAAGAAGAGCGTGCACGCTACGACAAAGTCATTGAAGAGATAAAAGATAATATAGAAATGATAACGGACGCACAATCTGCCAACGACTTTGCTTCGAGGATAAACAACTTCGAACATGTAGGAAGTTCTCTAAGTATGGCAAGACGTCTTTTCTCAGCAAAGGTAAATGCCCTTGGGCTTATATTCGATAAAAAAACTAAGACTTATGCAGACAAAGCAGCCTAAATTCAAATTCTATGCAACGCTTCTCGATACCTTTACCGGATATCTGAAAAGCGATGTGATATGGGGCAAATATTGGGGATTCAGTGAGAATCCCCCACATACCCCAGACGAATTTAAAGATCTACAGTTCCAACGCCTGATAGATACGATAAACCGTGTCCCGTTCGACAGCGAAGCAGCTGATAAGGGGACGGCTTTCAATGAGGTGGTAGACTGCATGATTGAAAATCGGAAATCAGAAAAGGTTCAGGTAGAAAGACTACTATCAGACATGCAGGATGGCAGACAGGCCATAATCGGACTAAGAGCCACCTATAACAACCGCCAATTTGATTTTCCCATTTCTCTATGCCGTGAGTTCGCAGACTATTATAAAGGCGCATTAACTCAGCAACGAGTAGAGGCAATTTTGCCAACGTGTTTTGGTGATGTACTTCTATATGGTTACATAGACGAACTTTTACCGATGTCAGTCCACGATATAAAGACGACAGGCAGTTACTATGTCGGTAAGTTCAAGGATCACTGGCAGCACATGATTTATCCGTACTGTCTTATGCAGAATGGTAATGATGTCAGGTCGTTTGAGTATAACATCACAGACTTCAAATCCACTTATACAGAAAGCTACACATTTGTACCAGAACGTGACATACCTATTATTACTGATCATTGCGAGGAGTTTATCAGGTTCTTGAACGATAACAGAGATTTGATAACAGACAAGAAAATTTTTGCTGAAGATGAGTAACCAGATTACAGGGCGTATAATTGGAATAAGCCAGATTATCCAGATACCTTCCAAAAACGGCGGCAGCCCATTTCTTAAGCGTGAGTTCCTGCTGGATGCAACGACCTATGATCCATATACAGGCGAGCGCAGCGAGTATGAAAACATCCTGCCACTAGAGGTTTCAGGTGACAAATGCGCCGAATTGGACCAGTTCAAGATTGGCGATATTATAACAGTTTCTTTTGCTTTACAAGGTAGATCCTGGACTAACCAAGATGGCGAGCTTAGACGTATGACTTCAATTAGATGCTACAAACTTGAAGCAAGGCGGCAGGCACACCAACCGGCAATCCAGCCAGCTTCACAGACACAGCAGCAACCAATAAGCCAACAAACATCGATGTCACCACAGTTTCCTCCAGAAGTGGATGCAAACGGCAACCCAAAAGATGACTTACCATTCTAGACATGAGTATTTTTAATTTAAAAAATGAATATGATGTACCCAAATTCAAGGCGTATGTAAATAAGCTGTTCAAAGAGCGTGCCGTAGTTGAACTAAGAAAGAAACATCCTAACCGGACTTTAGCACAAAACAGCTATCTGCACCTTCTTTTAGGGTATTTCGGTAGTGAGTACGGTTGCAGCCTTGACGAAGCCAAAATTGACTTCTATAAAAGGACTTGCAACCGTGATTTGTTTGAGAGAAAGACGGTCAATAAAAAAGGCAAAGAGGTAACTTATCTGAGAAGTTCAGCAGAGCTTACCACAAGCGAAATGACTTTAAGCATTGACCGCTTCCGTAACTGGAGTTCATCCGTCGCAGGAATATACTTGCCTGCTGCCAACGAACAACAGATGCTAATTTTTGCACAACAAGAAATTGAACGCAATAAAGAGTTTATTTGATTATGGACAAATTTTTAGGACAAGACATTCCAGAGAAGGAACGATGGCAGTTTCTTCAAGATAATGCAGACGCGATAGAGAAAATCGGATATACACATCGATTCACGCCAGATGAACTTGCACAAAAGAAAGAAGTGCTTGCAGAAGTCTCTATCTCCATCAATGATATTGAAGTAGAGAAAAAGGAAGCCATGCAAGAGTTCAAAGAACGCCTAAAACCATTAAACGAAGAAAAACAAGAACTTTTAGACCACATCAAAAGGGGTACTGAGTTCGTTGACAATGAAGAATGCGCCAAGATTCTCTATCATGACGAAAAAATGGCAGGCTTCTATAACAGACTGGGCGAATTGGTTTATAGCCGCCCTATCATGCCACAAGAAATGCAGAAAACAGTATTTAGTATTAACCGTAAAACAGGAACAGACAATTAATTATGAGTGAGAACAAAATCAATTTGATTGTACCGAAAGACTATAATGGTACGCCTATCGAAGTAGTATTAAGAGAAGGACAAGCTGCAAAACCGCTTGATCCTAAAGAGCCTAAAAAAGTTTCAATTGCCGGAACCATTGAAGCACCATTCAAATGGCTGGAAAAGCGCATTGGACTAATTAATCAGAAAGCATCAAATATCATTGTCAATCGTGATAAAATGGGATTGGCTTTGACCATTGATGAGACCAACTACTATCAAACTGAAGTCTGTGGCTTTCTGATAACATCAAAAGAAATGCAGGAGTTCGGCATCAACACCGAGAAGAAATGGGAACCAATCAAGCTGTCTCAGTTTTTTAAGATGCATCGTGCCTTCTTCAAGGATAAGTCTGAGAACATGATGCTTGTGTCCACTTTGAAGAACTTCAAGGCAAAGGTTAATCAGGATATAGAGCGCAGCAAGGAAGAAAATGGAAGCAAGACAGACAATTATTCACAGGTCGTAGATTCCAATCTTCCTAAATCGTTCAAGCTCAATATTCCTCTTTTCAAGGGCTTTGCCTGTGAAGAAATAGAAGTTGAGATTTATGCAGATGTTGATGGCCGAGAAGTTTCTCTGTCCTTGGTCTCTGCAGGTGCAAATGAGACTATTGAAGAATACAAGAACAAGGTGATTGACGAACAGATTGAAGCAATCAAAGGTGTTGCCCCTGATATCGTAATCATCGAAGTATAACTAACAGCCCGGAAAGACGGGCATACGGTATCGTGGCGGAAATTGGAAAGACGACACATGAAAACTAAGGGACTTTTACTCCCGCAACCGAAGGTAAACGTAAAGTCGTATTGTAGGTTGCAAAAGCTCATGCAGTGCGGCTATAGACGCAATGCAGGTTCGAATCCTGCCGATACCACAAGCTAAAAATACAATTATATGGAAAAGATTTTTGATAATGATTTTAGGAATGAATTATTCCGCTGTTTGAAAGAGTCTGGAATGAAAGATAAAGAAGTAAGTGGGATAATTAATAAACGTTACAAGGAGGCCTTAAAGAAGGCAGTTATTGAACGATTAAATGCTGTGGCAAAAGCTATTAGAGAAGATAATATTGAAGTAATAAACGACATGATAGAATATAGTCCTTCAGGTGATGGCTATGGTTGTGATAATTGCTACATTTCTTTTAAAGATGTTACAGATTGCGAAGATATAGGAGACGTTATAAATGCTTTGAGATAATGAATGAATTACTTACTGGTAAGATTTGCCCCTATTGTGGCAAGCCTACCGAATATGTGGACAGTTCTGTAATCTACGGACGTTCATACGGTATGATTTATCTCTGTCGTGATTGTAGGGCTTATGTCGGCGTACATAAAGGAACAGACCAAGCATTAGGACGTTTGGCAAATGCAGAACTACGAAAGGCCAAGAAAGAAGCACATTTTTATTTTGACCAAATCGCCAAGACCAATCTTATAAACAAGATTTGGAAGAAACATATCCCAAATACATCGAATAGGAATAAGGCTTATTTGTGGCTATCCATTCAATTAGGGGTTCCACATGAAGTTTGCCATATAGGAATGTTTGATGTGGAGAATTGTAAGCGAGTTGTTGGATTGTGTAAACCCATAATAGAATCATTATGCAAGAAGAACGAAGATTAACATTCGGAAAATACAAAGGACAAGATACAAAGTATATTATACTTACTCATATAGGTTATATCATGTGGTGTATTGAGAATATCGACTGGTTTAAGCTGACCGATGAAGAACAGGCCTTATATGATGCGATAGCTATAATGATTAAGAAAGAACGCTTGCCAATGACTTTTCCTGTTGAAATGATGTATAAGCATATAAAAGACAGAGAGTCATATGAAAAGTTAAAGACTCCATTTACATTCAATTATGGATATATATCTTTAAAAATGTCTGAAAAGGATAATCCAATATTCAACAGTATTGAAAAATACATTACACACAAAATACGCAGAAATAGTACACAAGAATATTCGTCATTCGAAAGTCTTTCAGGAGATTTAACTGGTCTTTCACATAGCATGAATAAAGAAATAGAAAGAGCTCGGCTTAATGGTGAAAGTGATGAAGATATATATGGCACATGGGGTAGTATGAATGATTATAAGGATTGATAAATATGTATTACATCAATAAACCTAAAAAGAAGAAAGAAAAGCCTTTGCCATTATTCGACAAGGCTGGTATTAAAATACAGAAGAAGCCGGATTTAAAGGCGAAGCTCGATAAAGAGTTTTCCCTTTTCATCCGGCTTCGTGATTGTATGCCGAACGGATATTTCCGCTGCATATCATGCGGACAAATAAAGCCGTTTGAACAGGCTGACTGTGGACACTATTTCAGCAGGACACATCTTGCTACAAGGTACGACGAAAAGAATTGTAATGCTGAATGCCGCCACTGCAACAGGTTTAAAGCAGACCATTTGGAAAGTTACAGAGTGAACTTGATTGCCAAAATCGGGCAACAGGCTTTTAATATGCTTAAAGTCAAAGCTGCCAGTACATCAAGAATGAGTGACTTTGAATATGAGCAGCTTATAAGATACTATAAAGCAATAAATAAAAAGCTAAAAAAGGAAAAGGGCTTATGAGCTATGTTTTACGAGATTACCAGCAAAAAGCCAGTGATGCGGCAGTCAGTTTCTTTGCAAACAAGACTAAGAGAAACAATGCCATCATGGTATTACCGACTGGAGCTGGCAAAAGCCTAGTGATAGCCGATATCGCTAGCCGCCTTGAAGGGCACACGCTTGTATTCCAGCCTTCGAAAGAGATACTCGAACAGAACTATCTGAAACTTTGTTCTTATGGTATCCTTGACTGCTCTGTATACTCTGCGTCATTTGGACGTAAGGATATTTCAAGGATAACGTTCGCCACAATTGGCAGCGTTAAAAATCATCCTGAACTGTTCCAACATTTCAGGAACATTATCATAGACGAGTGCCACCTTGTCAATCCAAAAGAAGGTATGTACAAAGATTTTCTTACCATGCTGCAGTGTAAGGTCCTAGGACTGACAGCAACACCATACCGTTTATCGTCAAGCCGTGACTTCGGATCGATGCTGAAGTTCATCACACGAACACGCCCATGTGTATTTTCCGAAGTCATCTATCAGGTGCAAATCTCCACCCTATTGGATATGGGCTACCTTTCAAAGCTTAACTATTACGCCATGAACCCTTTGGGCTGGAATGAGCTTAACCTAAAAGTAAATACGACAGGTGCCGACTATACGGACAAATCAGTAGTAAAAGAATATGAGCGTATTGACTTCTATGGATTTTTGGTAAGCATCGTCCGTAGGCTTATGAATCCGAAAGTTGGCGGCAAGCGTAAAGGCATACTCGTTTTCACTAGATTCTTAAAAGAGGCACAAAGACTTACGCAGTCTATACCTGGCACTGCTATCGTTTCTGGAGACACGCCAAAGAAAGAACGCGAGCGCATCCTTGAAGAATTTAAGGCCGGAGAGATACCCGTCGTCGCCAATGTCGGCGTACTTACAACAGGATTCGACTATCCTGAACTTGACACCATCGTTATGGCCCGTCCAACGATGTCTCTGGCTCTCTGGTATCAGATAGTGGGCCGCGCCATCCGCCCCCACCCTACCAAGGAAGCCGGATGGATTGTTGATCTCTGTGGCAACATCAAACGCTTCGGTGAAGTCAAGGATTTACGCCTTGTAAACGGGGGCAATGGTAAATGGGCCGTATTCTCCAACAATAGACAGCTGACTAACGTAAGATTCTAATATTATGGCAAGACCCAAGAAACAAGGTCTTGAATACTTTTCATTTGACACGGATTTTTTCTCAGACATAAAGATTCGAAGAATATCAAGAGCATGCGGTCCAGCTTCGACTTCAATACTAGTCTGCCTGCTGTGTAATATCTATAAAGATAAAGGGTATTATATTGAGTGGGACGAGAACTTATCTTTTGTAGTGGCTGACATTGTTGGTACTACCGAGGGTGCTGTAGAAGAAGTCGTAAAGAAAGCGATACAAGTGGAATTCTTCAATAAGGAGCTGTTTGACAAATACAAAATCCTAACTTCAAACGGTATTCAAAACCGATTCAAAAGCGCAGTTAAAAGACGTGAGGAAATTGAATATGTGGTGGATTATTTAGTTTCTGACAACAAAAACGAGGTTTCTGTATACAATAACTCGGTTTCTGACGACAGTAGTACACAAAGTAAAGTAAAAAGAAATAATTATATATCCCCCTCACCCCCTTTAAAAGGGGGAGGTAAAAGGGAAAGAGGCGAGCCTAAGGAAATTAATTCTAAAGCTCGTCTTCTTTTTGAATCACACTTTAAGAAAGTGTACGGAAATGATTACTATTGGACACCTAAAGATGCTGGTAATATGACGCAATTGCTTCAAAAGTTGAGATTTCAAAGAAAGCAAAAACAGATGGATGTATCAGACGACTCAATATTATACGCACTTCAGTATCTGCTATCATCAATCAATGATGGTTGGCTGTTTGAGAATTTCAGTGTGTCTAATATTAATTCAAAATTCAACGAAATAATCTCACAAGCGAAGAAAAAAGTCTCTTCAAAAGCAAACATAGGTGTTGTACTCAAAGACAACTCACCTGAAAAATACACTAAAGGCTGGTAATATGGAACATATTAATTTTCAACAAACAATAGACAGGCTCAAAGATACCGGTTTCTCCCCTGTACCTAATACCGTGAACATTCACATTCCTGAAGCGAAAAGAATACTTTGGTCCGGTATCAAATATTTCACCCAAGATAAGGGCCAATGGCTCCCTGAATATAATGAAGTCGTAAACTGGTTGACAGGCAACAATGGCCGCGGACTTCTGTGTTTCGGCAACTGTGGAAGGGGAAAAACGCTTATTTGTGGTAAGATTATACCATTGCTACTTAATCATTACTGCCGTAAAGTGGTAAGCTGCTACGATGCACAGCAGATGAACGCCAATCTTGACGAAGTAAAAAAGAAGCATATCATCTATGTTGATGATATCGGAACAGAAAATCTAAGTATCAAATACGGCGAGAAAAGACTGGCCTTCGCTGAACTGGCTGACGAGGCCGAAAAGAAAGGAAAGCTTCTTATTCTCACTACAAACCTCACAATAGATGAACTGAAAGAGAAATACGGAGAAAGAACCATTGACAGACTGAGAGCGATAACAAAAACCATTCTTTTCAGTGGTGCTAGCCTTAGAAAATAAACAAGAATTACAGATATGAAAATGATAAAGTTTAATGCCTTAGAGTATGTAGACAGCTTTGATTTCTGCACGATAGAAGAAAAGAAACAGCTGTATTATATGCTACTTGAAGCTTTAAAATGGGGGCAAAGAGTATGAAGACGACTATCTACTGGAAAACCAAAGATACCCATATTATTGATCGTATCCGGAAGCGCTATAATATTTGCCAGGGAATGACAGTAAATGGTGAAAATGCCGTCGAAATTAACGAAGTTCAATATAAGGAATTACAGGAAGTTGAAAAACTTGGATATATACAAATCAGGAACAAATGAATGACACAATCAAACCAAACGCATATCTTATGCGTGGCGCACTGCCTTCGGTGGAGCGTTCACGAGACGAATATACAGGCTCTGTATTCGGCTCTGCTGCGTTGGCCTATATAACAATAATACACGCCACTGACGCAATGGATATGATGCAAGAGCGTTTACCGGAGTTATACGATGACAGACAGATAAGAAAATATATTAATCGCATGATTGGTACAAAAGCAAGTATGGGCGAGATACGGAAGCTAACCCTTGCAATCGGTGAGTTATTGGCTCACGATTGCGACAAGGCGTGGGTGGCAGACTTTAGCAATGCAGCCTACGAAAAAGTGCAGCCTTATACAGAGAAGTTACGCATCGCCTTGGCAAATGCTTTAGGACGATACGACGTTCCGGATATAAACGTATGCGCAGCCATCCTTGTTGCTCAGTCGCTTGCCAGCGAGGCCGTTGAATATGTAAAGAGACGTTCCGCAAAGTTTACAAACTTTACAATTGTTATGAAGGGTAAAGGCAGACAGACTGTATCTTCATGCCTCTCGTCTATGTCCTGTTCTGCACTTGAGTATTGCTTGCGTAATATAGCACGCATACTTGTTGAGGATAAACTGACGGACGATGTGAATATTGCGGAGGATAAGTCTGTAGAAACAGGTCTGAAGGCAGTTCTTAATGTCATGAGCGACACTAACACATGGATATACGCACGTGATAAGGCGGACGAGTTAAACCATAAAAGCAATAAGCAATGAAGAAAATTGCGGTAATTAGGGGAAATTTTGAGAAAATTTCCTCAAACTTAGTCAAAATCACTAATACCAAAATATGAGCAAAGAACAAAATCATGTCAAAGATGCCATTAAGGCTTATCTGGACGAACGGGCTAAAAATGACGAACAATTTGCACAGAGTTATGCGAAAGCTAACAAAAATATAGACGAATGCTTCGATTATGTCATTGGAGAAGCACATAAGCGTGGTAATGCTGTTTACATGACTGACGCTGAAGTATTCGGGCTGGCAGTCCACTACTACGACGAAGATGACATAATGATAAACAAGCTGCCCAAAGGAACACATGTGAACACTTCAGCATCAGCAGTAGAACTTTCGGAAGAAGACAAAGCAAAAGCCCACGAGCAGGCTGTCAAGGCATACCAGCAACAGTGCATCTACCGTATGCGTGAAGCTGATGAAGAAAAGGCAAAGAAACTTGCAGAACGCAGAAAGGCTGAGAGAGAAAGAAGTAAACACGCAGAGCAATCACTATTCGACTTTTAAGATTATGAAACCACGTAACAAAACAGAACGGTTGGTGGCCGAACTTAGTGCAAAGCTGCCGGCCATTACTGAAAAACAGAAACAATGGGCTAAAGATACCTGTTTTGAGAAAATCGGTTACTACAACAAGGGCGAAGTATGGTGCATGAACTGTGGAACGGTTCACGAAAAAACAGTTTCTCCACTCGGTATAGACCTCGTAGGAGACGAAACTATATGTCCGCATTGTGGAACACATTTAAAGCTTAAAAATAGCCGGAAACGCAAATCTATCGAGCGTTGGTACTTCACGGTAGCGACAACATACAGGGGATTTCAAGTCTTTCGTCACTTTATAATCGAAAGACAGATGTACAAGATGTCTGGAAACATATCCAAAGGGTATGAACCATACTTCAGCATAAACGAAGCGGTACAGAACTGGATATCAGAGGATGGGAAGGAATATATCATGGCAAGACCATGTAGGCCTATGGCTTGGGTGTATGATGCCTGGGACTTCTGCAAGCCCATGAGCATAAAGGACAAAGTAAACGGGAGATACTCATATAGTCCCGACAAATATGATATCTACTCTGAATTTATTTATCCGGTCCGAGGACTTATCCCAAAGTTAAAGAGAAACGGTTTTACATTCCGCTGCAAAGGGATATCAGTAAACAGACTTGCCGCCATGTTGCTGACAGACAACGAAGCCGAAATGCTTATCAAGACAAAACAGTATAATCTGCTTTATGCGAAGAGCATAAGAGGCATACCACAGGACGTGAAACCTTCAATAAACATCTGCAACAGAAACGCCTACAGGGTGAAAGATGCTTCGATGTGGATTGACTACATACAAATGCTACTGCATTTCAATATGGACACGCACAATGCGAAATATGTATGTCCGGCCAATCTGAAGAAGGAACATGACAAGCTTCTAAAAAGAATGAACCGCGAGGAAGCCAGACAAAGGGAGATTGACAAAATGAGAGAAGCCTTGGGATGGGAAAAGACCTACGCACAGGAAAAAGGTCGTTTCTTCGGTATATGCTTCGGCAACGAAGACATCGTTATAACTGTCATACGGTCCGTTGCGGAAATGGTCGAGGAAGGAGAGGCTATGCACCACTGTGTATATGCATGTGGCTATTACAAGAAAAAAGAAAGCCTGATTCTGTCTGCAAAGGACAAAGAAGGAAACCGAATAGAGACCATAGAGCTGAGCCTAAGGACTTTCACTATTGTGCAGAGCCGTGGCGTATGTAACAGCATTACACCGATGCACAACGAAATAATAGAGTTGGTAAACAAGAATATTAACCTAATAAAGAAAGTAGCGTAGCATTGGAATCTCTGTAATAGACCACCTTACTAGAGGGAAAATATTATGACATGAGGATATATGAAAAGACAGAACTAGTATAAATTAGCAAAACATGATAAGTAAAACGTATAATATGGATTGTATGGAATACATGAAGTCTATTCCAGACAAGTTCTTTGAGCTGGCGGTAGTTGATCCGCCGTATGGCATAAATGCACCCAATATGTCAATGGGTACCAATCTTAATAGGAAGCGCGGAGGATATAACAGCCAGTCCGTTGCACAGAGACTGAAGAAAGGCAGGCTAAATTCAGGTGCGGGGAAATTAAAAAACAGAGCATTGAATACGATGTCCTGTGACTGGGATTATTCTCCACCTCCTCAGAAATATTTTGATGAACTCTTCAGGGTAAGCCGTAATCAAGTAATATGGGGAGGAAACTACTTTCCTCTACCACCGACACGAGGTGTTTTATGCTGGGATAAGATGCAACCATGGGAAAACTTCTCACAATTTGAGTTGGCGTGGACCTCTTTCGATTGTCCTGCAGCAATTATACATCTGTCAAATACAGGAGGCGCAAATAGGGAAACGAAAATACATCCAACTCAGAAGCCAGTTGAATTATATCATTGGGTTTTCAAAAAGTTCGCGAACCCCGGTGACAAGATTTTTGATTCCCATTTAGGAAGTGGAAGTTCCCGGATAGCTGCTTATAAGATGGGATTCGATTTTTACGCAACTGAAATAGATAAACAGTATTTTGATGCACAGGAAAAAAGATTCAAGAATGAATGTTTAGGAGAAATCATAACACCTAAAGGTGTTTTAGTGCAACTGACTTTGTTTGACTGATATTTGTATTTTATAATGGTTCTTTTATGTTTACGACAAACATTACGATTTTATTTATAAGAGGACAGACGCAAAGTATAATATAGAAATTAGTATTTTGTGTGGCTGTATGAATATATAAAAATATAGAACTAAAATCTAGAAAATATATAGAAAGGATGATTAATATATGACATCAATAATACAAGAAGCAAAGCTGGCCAATGGACGAAGCCAGCGATGTAAAAAATGCCCCTTGGGGAATGGCAGATGCAATCTTGAACTGATGCGTATCTGTTCTGACAATTTCATAGAGGGCTTTGTTAAAGGAGCAAGGCTTATGAAGAAACAAATAACTGACAATTATAAATGAAAGCAATATCAATCAAACAGCCTTGGGCGAGCTTAATTGCTCATGGTATAAAAGACGTCGAGAACCGGACATGGAAGTGTCCTAAGAAGTACATAGGGCAAAGAGTTCTAATACATGCAAGTATGGTAGGGAGAAAAACATATTCCATTCCTGAAAGGCTTTTCAATAACTCGAAAGTATTTTCTATAATTGAATCAAAGGAACTCCCAAAAGGTGCTATCCTTGGCAGCGTGGTCATAGCCGACTGCGTACAGAAGCATCCGTCAGTATGGGCAGAGAAAGGGTGTTGGAACTGGGTACTGAAAGATGTTGTCTTGTTCAATAAACCGATTCTGAATGTAAAAGGAAAACTCAGTTTTTGGGAGTATAATCAGTAGCAGGAAAACAATCTTATATTATTCTAATGTTTTTTTATCTTTATGCGTATGATAAGTTTACAAATGAAACCCAATCCAATGGCTCTAAAAAAAACAAAAAAGGAACAGTTGTAAATAGTTATATATTTGAGGGTATATTTTATTTCCTTTACGATTCTTTTGTTTCTATCATCTTTATTCCATTGTAAGTATAAGTCACTAAGAATTCTTTTTGTAACTTCAAAATATTCTGGAAAATTCCTTAATTCAAAACAAGTAGCGATCTGCCTATCAAGCATAATTTTTCCAGTCTCTTTGTCTGGTTCAACAAAATCTTTAATTAATAAATGATATGTCTTAAATCTTAAATCTTTCTGTTTTAGGTTTTTTTCCGATATGAACTTGTATAATGGAATTACTATACCGAATAATGAAATGATGATGCCAAATACTTTAATTATATTATCTAAACTTAAAAGTTCTTTTTCCATAAATGTTTTTCTGCAAAGTTAAAAGTTAATTAATAATATCAATAATAAAAACAGAGAAATTGGTATATCATAAAATAAAAAAGGAGCCAGCCCCACGATAAAAAGACCGACTCCACGCACGATTAGGCCACAAATATAATACTTTTCTTCTAAAAGACCATACTATGACAAAAGAATTTTCATCAATCATGGAGTTAAAGGCCATTCGTGAACAAAAATCAAGACTTTCAGAGCGTGAACGAGAACTTTCATCGGCTTTATTGCAGGATACATCACTCATTCCTGAAATTTATTCCTGGTTTAAGGACATTGTTGCAGAGACAGATCATTCACCAAATCCTGATGGCGTTATGCAGCGCAAGAAATTTCTTTTTATTGTGCTGTTCCTGTATGCTCCAAGTTCCCTAGCCGGTGGACGGTTGCCGAATGGTATCAGGGCTGAGTTAGCCAACGTATTTCCAGATGTATCACCATGTGTCATATCAAATAATATTGCCGACGTTTCCTTTATCTACCAACAGTATAAAAACTTTCGTCAGGATATAGAATATCTTTATAGTCAAATTATAGAGAAATTGATATCTAAAAGGCTGATTAAATAATATACTGTTTTCTAGTAGATCATTACACCGAAAGAGGTATGTCATAACAAATTAGATGAAATTTGATGAGCATACTCAAAACCATGTAACTTTACCCAGAATAGATGAATAAAACATCAAGCATTACACACTATTCTATTCATGTATAATTTCTTGCTTTGCAATTAAACGGAATGCATTTGGATCTGTCTCCATTTGATAAATTTTGATATTTGGATTTAATATCTTAGCCAAGTGAATAATTTTTTCTTTATTTGTAGCATCAACTCTCACACCTATATATAATGAATCAAAACATTCAGGTCCAATCTTTACAAAAGATCGGATCTCTTTATGGTTAAAAAATTTTTTATCATGTTGAAAAGGAAGTAAAGCCATAAACGTCGATATTGGTTTATATATAAATAACCTAACCTCTTGTTCGTGTTCCCACGCTTTTGCTTTAGTAAAAACTTGATAGCTAAAAAAATCCTCACAACTTTGATAAAAATTAGGCTTATTTATTATATTACGATATTGGACATCTCGTCCTTGTGTCGCTACAATTAGCCCATATCTTGCATCTAAATATTTAGCTACATAATCCATATTAAGCCCAAGACAAACCCCTTCATGTTTATTATAGTAACTCCACATTAAAATAGAATTATACAATTTGGATAAACAACAGATCCATAAATCTTCTCTAAAGTTCTCAAACCTATTTAAATGCAATTCTTTTATAATGTCTGCAGACCATATTTTACATTTCTCCGCTGGAACATTTGAACAATCTATTAGACTGGGGTGACAATCAAACGGGTCATTGAATGTTGTGGCATTTGCATACATAAGATTGCTATAATGCAACATCATTATAGCTCCATTTATATCGAGATATTTATATAATAAGTTATTCATATTACTGAAATATTATTATTCCAACTGCTCATATATACATAGTCTTTATCTTATCTGTTTCTATACAGAACAAATGGGAATCGTTGCATTACAAGCATTTGGCAAATCTTGTTGCTGATGAAGGAGAATGCGTGTCTTTTGGGGTAGCCATCGATGAGATATGTGATAAATGTTTTATCAATAACTATAATTGAAAAATACTGATTAATTGATCTAATACAGGTTTGAAGCCATCAAACCATTCATCTTTAAATGAGTTATAATTTTTTTCAATATATGATTTAATTATAGAAGCCATATTTTCTCTAAAGGATCGAAAATCTTTATGACTTTTTTTATTGTTTAGATTTGCCCAGTCTACTTTTACCTTATAAGCTTCAGGATCAAAAAAATCTTCTACCATTATAGTATCATTAGTTTTAGGAGAATTATTTGTGTTTAGTGATATACTATAATCGTGTTGATAAAATAAAGCTTCTAATTTTTCTTCTTTGATATTAGATATTTTTTTCCAACCACTATATCCTCCATCATCAAAATCAAACAAAAAAACTATTTTTTGATATCTATTAATTTGAGGGAATATAACTTGATTATAAAATGTATCTGCATTACTTGCACTATTGCTTGGGATAATAGCTACTTGGGATAATTTTTTATATTTTTCTTCTTTTGCAGACCAAATTTCAATAGCTTTTTCAATATATCGTTTATCATAAGGACCTTCTGTTACGAGAATTTGTTTAGAACTCAATACAATTGTCCCATTCAAATAGTCAATCTCTCCACCTGAAAGTTCAGTCAACTTATTAACAAAAGTTGAACTTGTAATTTCTCCCTTTTCTATGAAGTATAAATTACTTGCATGCTTTTTATTGATTTCATTTACAAAGACAGGAGAATGGGTTGTCAATACAGCTTGCCCTTCGAAGGAATCTATTGCATTCAATAGCTCTTTTTTTCTTGCGATATGTATATGTGCATCTGGTTCGTCTAATAAAATTAAAGATCCTTCATCTCCTAAGACTTTTGTAATACATTCTATAAGAATTAGTTTCTTTTCGCCCTCACTCAAATTGTCAAAATCAATGTCTTTAATCTTAATCGTAATATCCGTAATTAATTTATCAACTTTATTAATCTCATTTTGTTTAGGTTGGGATAATAAATAAAGATATTGAAAGATCGTTTTGCAGATTTTTTGTTTTCGGATTTCGTCATTCGACGGATTGGGTTCTGTTGTAGCTAAAACTTTTGCATTAACATTATAATTTGTTTCACTGAATCTATTAAACCAACTTAATGCATCGTGATTTTTGAATTTTTCCAGTTTCTCATGATCTATTGTAAAAATTAGTTCGACTTCTGATGCCTCATTTATTCCCAATTTGGTCATTAAAAAATCTGTAATACTGTGATCTCCTTGCTCGGACGCACACAGTAGGGAAATGAAAGCTATTTTCCAACAATATTTGTTGATATATAACAGGGATGGTATATATAGCTTATTACTAATGGCTTTGTTGAAATATTGCATATGATAACCCTCATAGGCCATATGCCATAGTCTTAAATCTTCACCACTATAACAAGCAATTACTGAAGATGGATATTGTGCTTTATCTGAAATAATCTTTCCATCTTTTGACTCTACGGTTTGAGATTGTCCAGCTAAATCATAGACTATTTTATAATTAAAAGGGGCATTCTGTCCATTATATAAGTAACTAAAGATAATACTAATTGTTTCTAATAGATTACTTTTACCAGAACCATTTTCTCCAATTAAAGCAATATATCCAGTATTGTTAGAAAAATCAAAATTTTGTTTTTCGATATTTTTATATTCGTCTATGTATAAAGAAATTAATTTCATATTTATATTATTTTTGTATTGTTATAAACAGCTCCAAATTGTTGGATTTGTTAGCAAATTTGCGACAATATTCGATGCTACATCTGTTCCAAATGATTTTAATTTTTCAATAATTCTAGGACGAGCCTTCTGCAGATCGTTGTCTGCGTCAGCTACTACGGTTTTTAATTCTTTGATTTGACGTCCCGTAAGATCATCTTTGATAGCTTCAAGGAACAATTCTACAGCAACCGATTGTTGTTGGTATTGCGTTTGACTATTAGAATTATTGATGTTTGTCGTAACATTGATAGGAACTGGTTCCTGGTCTTGCTTTTTTGGGGAAAGTTTAGTGCGAGGAATCGCGATTGGTAATGCTGCAAAAGCCTCTAGAATTGCCAATAACATTGTCTGTTGACTTGGCCTTATATCTTTCTTACTTATTTGTTCAAAGTCTGCAATGTGTTTATCACCCGGGTAATTTATTTCTATAAATCTTTTGACTTTTTCAAGCCACTTATAATATAAATCCATATCTGGATAGTCATAATATGGAAACATATCATCATGATGTTGCAAAGTAGAAATTCTCTTCTTTTGCTCTGTTATCAGATTCTGTATAGTAATGTCATCCATTTTTACTCAAATATTTGGTCCTCAAAATTATTTATAGCATCGCTCTCATATTTTAGTGTTGTATTTGATAATGTCTCAATTTTTTGCAACATGATACTGACGTATTCAACTATCTCTCTTTGTTTATCAATAGGAGGTACTATGATTGGAGATTCTAAGTACTGTTCACTGTTTATGTTTGGCTGCGCTGATACCCGCATATTCGCTAAAATCCATTTTTTATATATAGAGGATTTTGTATAGTATAGAAGGTATAATGGGTCAATAAGATTTGTGTCTATAACAAATTTAATTAAATATCCGGCGTATATTGCTTTGCCATATTTGTCTTTATATAAAAATGTTTTTCCCACAGTATTCCCAGATCGGGCAATGAGGAAATCATTTTCTTGTAATAAATATTGAGAATCATATCCATTTGCAGACACAACATTATTATTTAACGTGCCATCTTCATTTATATCTGTAATACGGATATAACGAATATCAGAACGTTTATTAATTGTTTTATAGCTAGCGCCATATTTAGGTTTACATGTTACCAATTTTTTTAATTGGATAGTTTTATACAATTGTGATTGTAATTGATACTGTAAATTAAAAACATCCCAACGACTTATATCGCAGAATGAGAGGAATGTCAGAATCTTTTTATTAGTAGTACGATCTGATTTGTCAGCAGAATCGCATCCTAATTTTTTAAGAAGGTATTTATCAATACAAAGTCTTATTGAATATATTTTATCGTTATTACATTAATCAGGTCTATTCTTTTGTGATACTCGTCCACCAACTTGTTTTGTTCTGCTAATGGGGGAAGAGAAATCCGAATATTTAGAAACTTATCCTCATCGACACGTTGACGATTTGTTGTACCGCTGCTGCAACTTTGACAAAAATCCATGAACTGTTTTGTTGTGCTGACCAAAACCAGATATTGAGGATTAATCTTGGTCGTATCTATGTTATATGCCAAGAAGTCTTGAGTGACAATAGCGCCATCAAGTTTTTCTGGGATAATACCCATCGCCCCGTTTCTTGCGTCTATTTTTGATAAAATAAATTGGCCGGCTGAAACGCGAAATTGTTTTTTTGTCCCGATTTCAGTCCCTTTAACTTTATCGCGCGGTATAACACCTCCATTGTGAATGCGAATCGTTATCCGTTGGTATATAATTTCATCTTGAACTGTGATTGCTGTTTTGTTACGGGTTAGAAATTCTTTGATCTGAACCAGCGGATATTTGGTCGTGAATCGTATTCTGGAGTCATTCAGATACTGCACACTCCAGTTGTAAAGTTACGAGAACTTTACAAAATCCAAATATTTGTATGTGCTTTTACTATTTAACATAACTCTTTTGTTTTTCCGTCTTGATCGGTCCGAACTACTTTATTATCGACTATCTCATAGTGAAATTTCAACTTATTCACAGTCCACATATGATGCTTCTTACGATAAGGTGTGAACTCTTTGAGCAAATCGATTAATTCATTCTCGCATTCAGCGCCGGTTGTCGTAATACCTGCTTTTTTTACTTGGGCGATAGGAATTGTATAATCGAATTTTTCTTTTACGATTGCCCATACTTCGTTTGCAATTTTAGTTTCTAACTCACGTTTTTCAGCACGTCTTATTTTCTTTTCCTTGGCAGAATTACTTCGTTCTGCCAGAAATGAGTCAATTTCATCAATTTGCGATTGATACTTAGATTCGACCTCTTTGGTTGCATTTTGTTTAATCGCATCAAATTTGACTCGCTCTTCGTTTGTAAACTTTTTAAAGAACAGCAGGCTAGGTTTTACCGTAGCACCCGAGGCCATGAAAACGTCTTGTGGAATAGATGTTATCAAGATTATTTTTGCCATTCCTTCGAAAAGCTCTCGTACGCTTTGTAAATTGGTGTTATTTAGAACTCCTTCGGGCAATACAATACCCAAACGCCCGCCCGGTTTGAGTAAACGGATACAGCGTTCAATAAATAACACCTCGGTCAAACCGCTAAGTTTGCCGACCGTATATAAATTCAATACAGAGTCTCCAATGTGGTCATTGATTTGGCTCAAGGCCTGTTGATATACCTCTTTGCCATATTTTTTCTCGTGTGCGGCAATTTTCTGCGCATCGTTTTCCTCATCTGCTTCTGTTATTTTTAGCGTTTTTTCTACACGAGCCCCGAACGGCGGATTTGTGAGAATCACATCAAAACGATTCTCAAATATACCATTTACATTTAACAGGCCATCATGGTGATGAACGCCTCCGTGTCCATCTCCATGCATAATCATATTCATTTTTGCGGTTCGCGCCATGCGAGGATTGGCGTCCGTACCATAGATACAATTACTGGACAAGTTTTGTAAACGACTATTTAAATTTCTGGTATCGAGTTCTTTATTAAGTGCTGAAAAATAGTTATTGACTCGTTCGTCAATAGCTGCTCTCTGTTTTTCAGACAACATTTCATATTTTTCATCAAAGAGCTCAGCCTTGATACGTTCTTTTACCTTTTGTACATCAAATTCGATTTTCTCACGTACATACTCAAATACTTTAATCAAGAACCCTCCACTACCGCAACAAGGATCGCAGATAATTTCACCTTCTTCTGGATCAAGCAACTCTACCATAAAATCAACTATAGTACGAGGTGTAAAAAATTGACCCAGCTCACCGCGGAAAGTTTTACCTAAGAATTTTTCGAAAGCAATACCTTTCACATCATCAGCCGTTCGGGATAGGTTATAAATCTCAAGTTCTTCGACAATAGCCTCAAAACTTGCCTCCTTAATCTTTATCGTATCATTGGCATCGAATAAACCGTCTTTTGCATAGTCCTCCTTTGTGCGCTCAAATAATTGCTGATAAAATGGCAGACTTTGTTTTGATTTGGTCTTGTCGTAGGCTTCTCGTAGTTTGGTAAATTCTTCTTTCGAAAAAATTTGGGTACCAGTATTATCACGTTCATATCGAATCTTGATGAAGAGAATCTTACTAATTTCATCAAATGCTGCTTCTGGAGACAATTTATCGTTATTACGTATGATATTGTGGCATTTGAAAAGCAGTCTACTGAATTCATCACGCGTAAAAGCTTTTGTCTGACTTAATAATTCCTTAATTTTTTTTGCATTGTTCAGTTCATCAGCCTTTGGTATATCAACGATTTCTTCAAGGCGCTTGGGTATTTTCCCTTTAACGACCTTGAAGATACGTGTCTCCTTTAGGTTGGTGGTCACGAAGAAAGCTGCTCCAGCCCAGGATGCATAATTAAATCCTTGGTAATAGTCCTCTTCCCGAATTGTGATATGCTCAGCCTTGCATTCCACAACAATAGTGGCAGATGCCTCATTTCTTTTATCTGATGCTGATTTCCAAATTACAATATCTGCGCGTGCTTTTCCCTGTCCACGATGAGAATTACTAACTTGAACTTCTTGAGCCATTTGGTCAAGTGAATAGCCATAGACATTAACAAGACGGCATATATATTCCTGTCGAACTTTCTCTTCAGGAGTTAAAACTAACTCTTTATTTTTTAAAGGAGCAAATATTTTGTTTCCATTAATTTTAAGTTCCATATATGCTATTTTGTACTTTTAATTAATTCTTTAGGATCAACTTGAAGGATGTCGGCAATTTCAAACAATACGTCTAAACTAGGTTGTCGTCTATTGCAAACATAAGAATTGACAATACAAAAGCTTTTTCCAAGTTTTTTTGCCAACCAAGTCTGTTTAATACCTTTATCTATAAGTACATCTTTTATCCTATTCATGTTTTTCCTTTGTTGAATAATTTTTTATTTTACAAAGATATAAAATATAATGCTATAAAAAGATAAAAAGAAATGAATTTCATATTCTTTATAAAAATAACATTAAACATTTATTCATCTTATATCAAAATCATAGTTACATTATTTAATGTGTTTTTATATGGACAAGTGGAAAATAATTGTAGTTTTTCAAAAGAATGACTCGTCATAGACACACTTTCAGAAACATTGGTACTGTCCAAAATTTTGTGTAAACAGAATTAAGATTAACACTATAAAGCCGGAGCGTTAAGCTTCCGGCTTTGAGTTGATCTCATTTTCAATATTTTCGAATTCCTCTAAATCTTCCAAGGTATCTATTTGTTGAAAATGCCTTGTCTTTTTAGGATTATCAAGATCAAATTTAGGCAAAACTCCCATCCCATTAAGAATAAGAACAACATCCTTATTACCTATTTTTCTTGTAAACTTAATTCCATCATCACTTTTACTATAACCTCGTTTTAGTAATTCGTCTTCTGTTATCATGTGCTTGTCCATATTTATTTTTATTGATTAAACATTTAGTTCCAGTAACTTCCTTAAATCTTCAAACGAGTGAACTTCATAGAGTGTTCCTTTTACTTTCATCAAAATAGAATTGTAAAAGATGAAACGATTATCAATAAAAATACAAGTAATATTGAACAACCTTTGTTTTGTTTGATTTCAATATTGTACTTGCGAGCCACTTCGTGGATGTAATCCATTGACGGCTTAAATTCCTGATGGGTTTCGTTTCTGTATAAGTTAAGTGCATCGACTAATTTATCATCTCTTAAAAGTGATGCAATCTTACCCTCCATTTCTTTTTGTCCACTTTCTCCTTTTTCAACCAAAGCTTCACCTGCTTTGAATCTATGGCCACACTTCAGGCAAGTAATATTGACATCTTTGCTTCCAATTGTCCCTGCTAAAATTCCGACCCCACCAACTAAAACGGCACCAGCTAAGGCTTTTCCTCCACTAAAACCTTGTTGCTCTGAGTGAAGTTCTCTGGAATGACATTTAGGGCAACATAAATATTCATCTTTGTTGTTCTCCTGTATTATGGGATAACCACAATGGGGACAGGCTAATGCTTTGTCACTTATTTCTTTGTGACATTCTGGACATTCTATTAGTGCCATATAATCTAAATTTTAATATCTAACTTAATTTCTTTTCCACAATGGGGGCAATATATTACGCCCTCTTTGGGCTTATCAAAGAGTTCTGTTATAGGCACTTCTAAAGCATTTGCAATTTCTTCAAGCCTATTTATGTTAGGATTTCCATTAAGTGATTTAGATAATCCGACCTCTGTAATACCTATTATGCTTGCAAGATCTTTAAGCATAATACCTCTTTCTCGACAAATTTCTTTTATTCTTAAATTCATAATTAAACGCTTTGTTTATGTTGCAAATATACTTATAAAATAATAATAAGTATAAGAAAGTTCAAGAAATAATATAGTTAGTTTAATAATTAATATTTATTAACTAAAATTTTTATTGTAAACAATTATACTATTTGTATATTTGCACAGTAAAAATTAAACAAATAGTATAATTAATAAATATTTAAATTATGAAGACATTGAATGAACAAGTTGACGAGATTAAGAACATGAAAGGCTCTAAGGCAACAAAGAAAGCTGCTTTCATAAAGTTAGGTTTGAGAAAGTATGAGATTGAGCTTCTTCTTTCAGAACTGCCGAAACCTATAAGAGAATCACACAAGTTCACGTTTGGCGTTGAGATAGAATGCCTTGTCGCTGCAAGCATTATGCGTGAATGTGCTACAAGAAACGCAATGCCATTTCAGTATGAGGGCTACAACCACACAGACAACAACCACTACTACAAGTTCGTGTCTGATTCATCCATAATGGGCAGCAACCCAATAGAATGTGTGTCGCCAGTACTTACAGGCAAGGCAGGCATGAAAAGCCTAGAAACCTGCTGCAAGGCTTTGAATGAGGCAAACGCACAGGTCAACAGGTCTACAGGCCTTCATGTTCATATAGGCGCACAGAACTTGTCTGACGAGGCTTATATCAACGTATTTAAGAACTATCAGAAGTTAGAGAGAATTATAGACACGTTCATGGCAAGGTCAAGGCGTGCCAACAACAGCAGATGGTGCAGAACACTGCAAGGCTATGACTTTACATGGTGTACTACAAAATCAGACATTTTAGATGCCATGAACGGCAACAGGTATTTCAAGGTGAATGCATGTTCTTATTCACGCCACAGAACAATTGAGTTCAGACAGCATCAAGGCTCTACAGACTTTGAAAAAATTTCAAACTGGGTGAACTTTTGTGCTAAGCTGGTTGCATGGTCTAAGAAGAACGTATTGAGTTCAGAGGTTAGCTCAATTGACGAGATACCTTTCTTGACAGCCAAAGAAAAATCATTTTTCAAATCACGTGCCGAGGTTCTTGCATGAACCTCGCACAATTAAAATAAATTCAATATGTGTTGCATTATATACAAGCCTAAAGGTGTCCAGATGCCGAGCCTGGACATTCTTTCAAAAATCAAAAAACTCAACCACAACGGCTACGGTTTTGTTTCAACCAATCATTTTCATAAGGGTTTGGACTATCGTACATTCTTGCGCCACCTCTCGGAGGTCGGAGATGACGAAGACTGCATTATACATTTCAGACTTGCCACTCATGGCTCAATATGCCGGGCCAACTGTCATCCGTTTACAGAGAATGGCGTTTATTTCGCTCACAATGGGACTTTAAACGTTTACCCCGTTGGGGACATGACAGACAGCGAAATTGCCTTCAGAATGAAAATTTACCCAGAAATACAGCGGTTTGGATATGGAACAAAGCAGGCAGACTGGGCTATAAAGCAGATTTGCGGTTATTCAAGGTTTGCCATGATGTACCAGGGCGAAGTGAGATTATTTGGTGATTATAAAATACTGAATGGCATATACTATTCAAATCTAAGATGGTTATGAAAAGTATATTACAGTCTTTGAAAGAAAAGGTGTCATGTGGCGATATCACGATAAAAGAGGCAGCCATAAAGCTGCATCATGCAGGATGGACAAACTTCATTGATGTAGAGAGAACCAGACAATTGTTAGGTCTGAAAACACAGCAGACCAAATCATAAAGCAACATGCTTGGGAATTAATAACGAACAATTGGCTTATTGTTTCGTATGTGTAGAATTGTTATTCAAAATTGTCTTCATAATTAGGTATCTTTGTGAAAAGGTACCATCGCGGATTAGAGCAGTGGTCAGCTCGCTACTTTGACTTGGTAGAGGTCGCCGGTTCGAATCCGGCATCCGCAACTAAATAAAATATATATCACGATTATGGAAATACTTAATCTTATCATCAAACAGAAATTCTTTGACGAAATCCTATCAGGCAAGAAACGTCAAGAATACAGAGAGATCAGACCAACAACACAAAAGAAATACTGCCAGCTTGACGCTGACGGTTTTTGTGTAGAGGTTAATGGTGAGCTGCAGCCGAGACACTATGATGCTATTCAGTTCTTTGTTGGCTACAACAAAGGCAGAACCAGCGCACTGGTAGAAGTCAAAGACGCAAAGATTGAGCTGTTTGAAGACGAGAACCACAACTTGATTGAATACACCCATCAAGGTGAGATTTATTTGGCAGCACAGGTAGTCTATAACCTTGGCAGAGTGATAGAAAAACATGTTTAATTTAAATTTTACGCTGAGTCAGAGTAAACAGAAGCACATTTTCAACAGGCGGTTATCGTGGCGGCCGTAGAGGCTTGACCACAGAAAATGGAGGTTTGTCGCAACGTGGCAGATTCATCAACCGCAGACAGCAGTATTATAACGTCCGTGTCGGACTTGGTATGAGTGGCGGATAATGACACTGCAAGACAGGACATACAGCTATATTGACCTCGTCAGGCAAAATACTGACGAGGTTATGCTGTTTCTGTCTTTGGGTAAGGATTCTTTGGTCTTGCTGGACATGATCTATCCTAAATTTGACCGGATTGTTTGTGTGTTCATGTACTTCGTCAAAGGCTTAAAACACATTGAGCGATGGATAGGCTGGGTAAAGGCCAAATATCCTAAAATAGAGTTTATTCAGGTGCCACACTGGAACCTGACCTACATTCTTCGTGGCGGTATGTATTGCGTACCCAATCCTAAAGTAAAGCTTCTAAAACTGGCTGATATAGTAAAAGCCATGCAGCTCAGATATGGGATTTATTACACGTTTTTAGGCATGAAGAAGGCCGACGGTATGAACCGCCGCCTGATGCTGAAAGGTTATGAAGCCAACAAGTATGAGAACAATGGCATGTGCTATCCCTTGGCCGACTGGACGCAGAAAGATATCCTGTCATACATGAGACAGAAAGGATTGCCTGAACCGGTGAGATATTCACTGAAAGCAAGTTCTGGTGTAGGCTTTAACTTGGATTGCATACTATGGCTGGAGAAGAACTACCCACAAGATTTACAGAAAATATACAAAGTGTTCCCGATGGCTGAGAGGATCATTTGGGAGCATAAACAAAAGCAATAGGCATGGAACTAAGCAAGTACATAAAAAGTGAATCGGTAGAACTTAACCGTTCCGTCATTCACTTTGCGGATTATAATCCCCGGAAGCTATCCGAGGAATCACGAAAAACGTTAAAACGGGGGATCAAGAAATTCGGTTTGGTTGGTGGAATCGTAGTCAACAAGCGGACCGGACTTACTGTTGTGTCTGGGCACCAACGCCTGACGGTTATGGATGAACTTCAAAAATTCCCGGAAAACGACTACAGGCTCCGTGTCGATGTAATTGACGTGGACGAAAAGCAGGAAAAGGAATTGAACATTCTGATGAACAACCCGAACGCGCAAGGAACCTGGGATTTTGACGCTTTGGCTCGACTGGTCCCTGATATTGACTATCAGGATGCAGGACTAACGGCAGCAGACTTGAACATTATCGGTTGTGATTTCCTTCTCCAAACAGAGGAAGAAAACTCCATTGCGGACGCTTTGGAGGATATGATGGCTCCATTAACTGAACAGAAAGAAGCCGAGAAAGCTGCCAAGCAGATGGAAAGAGCCGAAAAGGTGGCACACATGAAGGACGTAAAGCAACAGGTAAAGGAAGCAGCCCAAAAGCAGGCTCAGGATATGGATGCTTACTTGATGCTTTCCTTCGATACGTTTGAAGCCAAAGCTGCGTTCTGTGAAAGGTTTGGTTACGATCCTTACGCCAAATTTATCAAAGGCGAAGTATTCGATGAACAGGTAGAAAGAGTTGAATGATTATGAAAAGTGAATCTCGACATAGTAAACATACTGGAAGAAAACCAAAATTTGACTACAAGAACGAGGAGTTTCTCTCTCAAGTGGAAATGTATGCCAAGAAGGGATTCACGGACAAAGAGATTGCTTTCGCTTTAGGCCTATGCCCCCAAACATTCAGTGAGAAGAAGAGTAAGCACTGCGAATTAAGCGAAGTGTTAGCGCGCGGGCGTGCGACAGTAACAGCCACAGTGCGTGCAAAGTTCCTTGCAATGGCTTTAGGTGGTATCAAACCCAAGAGTACTGTAGTGAGGAAACTGAAAGACCAGAATGGAAACCTAACCGGCGAAGAAGAACTTCAAGTGAGTGAAAGCGAATTGGCTCCCAACCTTCAGGCCATGTCTGTTTGGTTGTATCATCATGACGAAGAGTGGAGAAAGATTGAACGTCGGCAGGATGAGGAAACAGACCTTCACCGCGAGAACGGCATTGACATTGATAAATGGATGGAGGAGAACGAAAGTGAAGATTAAGCCCCAGAAAATATATGCACCACTCTATCACAACAAGGACAAGTTTATTATCCTCGTTACCGGAGGCCGTGGCAGCGGCAAGTCGTTCAATGTGTCCACGTTCATCGAACGATTGCTTTTCGAGGTACGTCACCCTTCGCCTGAAAAACGTATCGTCCATCAGGTTCTGTACACCCGTTACACTATGGTCTCTGCCCATATCTCCGTTATCCCTGAGTTTATGGAGAAGGTGGATTTGGACGGTCACTCCAAGTATTTCAGAAGTACCAAAACGGATGTGAAGAACCTTCGCAGCGGCGGATGTGCCATGTTTCGAGGCATCAAGACATCATCAGGCGTGCAGACAGCCAAGCTGAAATCCATCCACGGCATAACCACATTCGTAGTAGATGAAGCCGAGGAGTGGGTGTCGGAGAAAGAGTTCGAAACCATCATGCTCTCTATTCGCCAAAAAGGAATACAGAACCGCATTATTATTGTGATGAACCCCACGGACTCAAACCATTGGGTCTACAAGCGGTTCATCGAGAACACCCACAAGCTTATGGAGATTGATGGAGTGCAGGTACAAATATCCACCCACCCTAATGTCCTTCATATCCACACGACTTACTTCGATAATCTTGAGAACCTTTCTCCTGAATTCCTAAATGAAGTGCAGGAAATGAAGAAAAAAAATCCTGAGAAGTACGCCCATACTGTCATCGGACGATGGGCAGACGTTGCCGAAGGTGCCGTGTTCAAAAAATGGGGTATCGTGGATGAGTTCCCGATGTGGTGCAAGAAGGTGGCTATCGGACAGGATTTTGGTTATACCAATGACCCCACAGCAGCTATCCGATGCGGAATCATCGACAATGCTCTTTATCTGGATGAAGTGGATTATAGAACCGGATTGCTATCTAGTGATATTATTAAGACTCTTCGCCCCTGGAACCTGAAAGTGATAGCAGACAGTGCAGATCCGCGACTCATTCAGGAAATCAGTAACGGTGGAATCAAGATCTATCCCGTCGAGAAGGGACCAAGATCCATTAACGCTGGTATAGATAAAATGCAAGGCATGGAAATTTTCATCACCAAACGTTCGTACAACCTTCAACGGGAATTTAGGAATTATGTCTGGGCAAAAGATAAGGACGGAAACTACATCAACGAGCCGGAAGACCACGATAACCATGGCATTGACGCTGCGCGGTATTATGTGCTGGGAGAGCTTCTAGGCAGGATTATGAAACCGAAAGACATTTCAGGAGTATTTGGACATTAAATTTTAGTATATGAGAACTTTAGAGGAAATTTTAGCGATACCTGAGATAGAGAGAAAAATCTACTATCTGAAGAAAGGAAGAAAAACAGAACATCCCAATGCTCATGCTCTTTATAATGACTGGAATCCAAACAGGCATGAGATAGTGATTGACGAGGAGAAATACCCAAAAATAAAAATCACCACCAAGCCTGAAGAAAGAATAACCGACCCGACAACAGGTAAAGAATACATTGAGCCGGCGGTTAAGAAAGAAGTTGAACCAAATAGAATAGCCCTTCCTATCGAGCAGGACATCGTAAACATTCAGACAGCTTTCACAGTAGGAACAGAGCCGACGCTTGACTGTCAGCCGGACCAGTCAGAAGAAAGTCTTCTTTCAGCTTTGAAACAAGTGTTCAAGAAAAACAAGCTGAAGTATCAGAACAAAAAGGTTGTCAGAGCATGGTTGTCAGAGCAGGAAGTGGCAGAATACTGGTATGTGGTGAAGGACGACGGCTTCTGGGCAAAGCTTAAGCGCAAGGTTGCCGGAATCTTCGGCAAATCAAAACCAGAATATCGTCTGAAGAGTGCCATCTGGTCCCCGTTCCGCGGAGACAAGCTCTATCCTTTCTTCAATGACAATGGAGATTTGGTAGCCCTCTCCCGTGAATACAAGAAGAAAGATTTGGATGATGTGGAGATTACCTGCTTTATGACCATCACCAAGGATATGGTTTATCAGTGGGAACTGACAAGTAATTGGACAGACAAAGGATCGTTCGCTCATGGATTCAAGAAACTCCCTGTAATTTACATGTACCGTCCGGAAGCGTATTGTGAAAAGATCAAGAGTCTCCGAGTAAGACTGGAGAAACTTCTTTCAAACTATGCGGACTGCATCGACTACCACTTCTTCCCTATCCTAATGTTATTTGGAGATGTGCAGAATTTCTCTGGTGAGTTCAAGAACCGAGTGGTCGAGCTGACCGGGCAGGGAGCTAATGCCCAATATCTGACATGGAGTCAGGTCCCTGATACAGTTAAATTCGAGGTTGAGACCTTACTGAGTCAGATTTATGGATTAACCAATACGCCGCGTATATCCTTCGACGCGCTGAAAGGTACAGGCAATGCTGTTTCCGGTGTAACTTTCGATTATGTATTTATGTCCACCCATCTGAATGTGGAGAATCTGAACGAAACTGTCGGCGAATTCATGCAACGGCGTGTAAATTTCCTGACTTCCGCTTTAGGCTCAGTTAATACAACTCTTGAAGCAGCCTCCGAGACAATTGATATAGATGTTCAGATGCAGCCATATAAGCTGGAGGACATCAAAGACAAGATTGACACAGCCATCAAAGCCAAAGATGGTGAAATATGGTCGCAGCAACGGGCTATTACTTTTGTGGGGAACGTGGATTCTGTTTTGGACGAGATTGAAGCCATCAAGGAGGAGCAGGAAGAAAAACAGAAGAATGACATTGAGAAACAAAAGAAAATTAATGAAATAAACGGAAAGAATCGTTTGTAAAATAATACTATTTGTATTATGTAGTATTGCAGTATCTCTATTTATTATAAATATAGTAAAAATACGAATATTTATTTTGTACTTGTTCGTATTTTTACTATATTTGCATTGTAATTAAGTCGTAAACGCTATGAGTTACAAATCAGTTAAAGAGGTTGTAACTATGTTGCTTGACAACGGCTTCATTCTAAAGAGCCAGAAGGGCAGCCACATGAAGTTTGAGAAAGATGGAATAACGGTAGTCGTTCCGAATCATGGAAAGAAAGGCGTTGAAAAAGGCACTTATTACAGCATTTTGAGGCAAGCGGGGCTGAAATAGCCCCCGCCTCTTTTGTTAAACTATAAAATGGAGGTCAATATGAGAACTGTAGAAGTGATTGTCGAACATGCTGGGAATAATCTCAGTGCTTACATTGAAGATGCTCCAGTTATTACTGTCGGTAATAACATAAGGGAAATTGAGGAGAACATGAAGGAAGCCATAGATTTGTATCTGGAGGACAATCCGAACCCTTGTGAGGTTCTCAAAGGAGAGTTCACTCTGAAGTTCAAGATAGATGCAGCCACTTTCATTAATTATTACAGCAGTATTTTCACCAAAGCCGCTCTGAGCCGGATAACCGGAATCAATGAACGCCAGTTGTGGCACTATGCGGCTGGAGTACATAAGCCACGTAAACAGCAGTTGGAGAAGATTCAGAAAGGTATTAATGCGCTGACAGAGGAACTGGCAGCTATAAATTTATTGTGATTATGGATAAAAAATATCAGGTTTTTGTTAGTTCAACATACGAAGATTTGCAGGAAGAACGTAAGAAAGTAATGGAAGCTCTTTTACAGATGAATTGTTTTCCTGTTGGCATGGAATATTTCAATGCTTCTGATGATTCTCAATGGGAGGTTATTAAAAGCCTTATTAGAGAATGTGATTATTATGTTTTAATAGTTGCAGGAAGGTATGGCTCTATTGAAGAAGAATCAGGGAAAAGCTATACACAAAAAGAATTTGAATATGCCGTTGAACAAGGAGTTCCAGTAATATCATTTGTACATAAGCATCCGGATTCACTTCCTGCTGCTAAATATGAACAAGAGTCATTAAAACGTGAAAAATTGGAGAAGTTTAAATCTTGCATAAAAAAGAAATTATGTAAGTTTTGGGAAAATGCTGATGAGTTGTCATCACAAGTAATTTTAAGCTTAAATTCTTTAATAAAATCGCATCCTAGAACAGGTTGGGTGAAAGCTGATGAAGTGTCTTCGGCAGAAGCCAACAAAGAACTTATTTCTCTCCGTAAGGAGAATGATCTATTGAAATCTAAAATTAGGGCATTAAGTTTTCAGATACCAGAAGGAACAGAAAGATATAAACAAGGAGAAGATAAATTTACCATTCATTATACGCATGATTATGAATTGTTATCTTATGAGAACGAAGCTAAAATATATAAAAAAGAAGTTAGTTGGAATGAAATATTTTTGTCAATATCAACATTGTTACTAAGTCCGACTTATGAAAATACCATGTATTCAGAAATGACTAAAAACCTATTAGGGGAACATTTTGATATTATCAACGATGATTTTCAAACTATATTGATTCAACTTATGGCATTAAAATTGATAGCAACAGATACCATAAAAGTTGATGGGATATATACATATTGGATTTTAACAGAATATGGTAAAAATGTAATGGTGAACTTAAGAGCTCAAAAAAAATGATTTTTCAGCGTGATTACTAGGTAGTCACGCTTTCTTTTTGCCTAAAAACGAACATTCCCCTAATTGTTTCGTATCGTTAGCCTTAAAATTTCACATTCCCTTTCTATATAAGTAAATTTACCGTATGAAATTATTAATCAAACTCATACGGTATGACAATCTTTGAACAAATTTTGGCAGGACTGCAACAGAAATTCGCTGGGGTGGATACTGCCACACTTACCCGTATAGCTACGAAAAAGGCTGAGGGTGTAACGGACGAAACGAAGGTAACCTCTATTGTTGAGGGTATTTCATTTCAGGACGTGATGCAAAATTATGGTGATTTCCGTGCAGGACAGGCACAGACTTCCGCTGTTTCAAACTACGAGAAGAAGCATAGACTGAAAGACGGAAAACCAATCGAGGACCCGGAAGAAAAGAAAGACGAAAAGAAAGATGAGAAAAAAGACGAAGTTCCTGCATGGGCTCAAGCTCTAATTGATTCCAATAAAAGTCTTTCTGAAAAACTGTCTGCATACGAAGCAGAAAAAGCGCAGGCGCAGCGCAATTCTCAGATTTCGGAGGTAGCAAAAAAGTACGGTATTCCCGAATTTATGCTGAAGGACCGCAACATTCCAGAGAACACGGACTTGGACACTTATTTCAAGGACATGAAACAGGATATGTCTAACAGCGGCTTCAAATTCGCACAAGCCCCTGAAACTGCAGAACAAAAGCAGGATAAGGAAGCAAGTGAGTTCGCCAAAATGATTGAGGCGGACACCAAACAAATTGTCGAACAAAAAAACAAGTAATTTATGGCAGCAGGATTTAAGTATAACATTGAGCCGGAACCGTCAATCGAGGAACGCTACGATGTTTCTACCGGTGTAAGACGCAGAGGGCCTTACAAGTTGTATACGACCAACCTTGTTGTTGGCTCGTTTTTACCATCCTTTACACCTATTGCCGCTGACCTGGTGAAGAAAACAGCCCAGGTGGCAATCCGTGTAGAAGTATATGAGAAGTTCACGACAGGCTCCAATACCACGTTGAAGATTAAGAAAAACTCTTTGGCTTACAAAGGTATGCATCTTGGTAACGGTGCACATGGAGCAACCATTAACGACATTGACAAATCAGACAAAGCCTTCGATAAACTGACGTTGGCTGCCGACTTCGGCGAAACTTTAGAGGCCGGCACAATACTTTATGAAGCTACAGAAGTTAGCGGTACTACACCTAAAGTTATTGCAAACTCCGCCTTGTATGAGAGGAAACAAGTAGAGAATGGCATTGTACTGGTTGCCCTTTTGATGCGTGCGTTTGAAATAGAACCTACCAAGTTAGCCATGCCATTCTCAGACATCGACAAGGCTAACATGCCGCATTTCCAGTTCAACGCTGCAGGTGTTCAGTCACCAGCTGGTGTTTCATATGAACTGCCTGAAGCTTCGGATTCCGTAATGGGAGGAATTCAATTAGGATTTACCCAAAGCGGAAAGAAATATCCGGTGGCATTGGAAGGCGGCAAAGCTTATGTCGAAGTTCCGTGGACAGACAATAACACTACCTATCAGGCAGCTAACTCAAGCACCTTGGGACTGGTAAAACAGGGTGCAAAAGTTGATGATGCTTCAGGCGGAGATGAAAAAGACAAAATTAATGCTCTTCTTGCATCATTGAGAGCAGCTGGTATTATAGCAAGTAAATAAAAAAGAAGAACAAAGATATGATGCTAACTATTTATACACTGTTTAACGATCCTAATATCGTAAGTGCTGTTATCCAACGCGTCCTTCAGACTCGTAAGGATACGATATATTGGCAGCAGTACCTGGACTTCCGTAGAACGACAACTCGTGTGTTCAAAGACTATATTGGTCAGGTTACTGGCGTGATGGCCGGTTCTATCAACTCACGCTACGGGGAGAAACCTATCCGTGAGCGTAGGAACATCGGTTCTGGATATGGTGAGATAGCCTATTTAGGTGACCGTTACCAGATTTCCATTGACCGCTTGTCTGAACTGCAGGACTTGGTTGACAAGTTCAATGCCGCAAAGGCTGCCGACCAAGTTGCCGCCATGCAGGACATCGTGAATTTCATCTACGATGACTATCGTCAGGTACTCCTTGCCGCACATAAGCGCATGGACATCGTTGTCGGTTCATTGCTGATGACAGGTAAGGCTCAAGTGAAAAACAAGGACGACAATGCCGGAGGAATCGACCTGCTGGATATCGAACTTCCGTTCAAGTTCATTACCCCCGAAGCCGGAGCGAAGGCCAACTTCATCACATACCTGCAGCAGCAGATTAATGAATTGAAGGCCACTTACGGCAACTTCCCGAAGATGATTATGTCACGAGGAACATTCGTGAAAAATATTATCGGTTCGAGTGAGTTCGGTGATAAGTTCAAGATGCAGCTTACCGGTAACGAGATGTATATGTCAACCGGATTGATTACCTCTCAACTGGCTTCCACCGTCTTTACTGGTATTGGTCTGCCGGCTATTGAAATCAAGGAAGATTATGTTCTTGACCAGTCTGGCAAGAACGTACAGATTTACGCTGATGACCATATTACACTGCTTCCTCAGGATAAGGTTGGTTACATGCGTTTCCACACTCCTTACGAAGCTGTTGACGGTGTACCGGGCCGCAACTATACTCAGGCTGACGGTGATATGCTCATCTCCGGTTACAAGGATGGAAACGGCCGTTATCTGGAATACACCGCGGAGTGGATTCCGCAGATTGCGAACCCGAACCAGATTGTGAACATCGACTTGACAACAATGAACGCATGACAGTAAAAGACTACATATCACAGAAGTTTCAGACCTTCGGCATCAACTTGTCGGAGGCTGACCTTTTGGAGATAAGTCTGTCTTCAGAAATAAGCGGAGAGGATGAGATGGACCTGTCAAACATCGGTCTCGTGTCGGTGGCTATGGCGAAGTTCATCCCCTCTCTATTACTTAGAGCCACTTCAATCAGCGAAAACGGTTTCTCTATGTCCTGGAATACTCAGGGCTTGAAGGAATACTATTCTTTCTTGTGTAAGAAGTACGGACTTGAAGACACGCTGTCAGATAAGCCTAAAGTCAGATTCCTATGATATTTGCTCCACATACATTACAGGTTAAGGTCTTTACTCCGGTGAAAACAGACGAGTTCGGCCGGCCCATTCCCGGAACCGGTGAAGAAAGCTGGCAGGAAATATGTCGGTGCCGCTGTGATGATAACTCAACAAAAGAGTTTACTTCGGAGAACGGCGAGGTGTACCGACCGAATTATCACGTAGTCTGTGAGAAAAGAATCTCACTGAAGGCTGGTGATGAAGTCAGATGTATGGAGGGTGAGAATATCCGTGGAACTGGCAAAGTTTACATGGTTAAGAATACGAATTATTTTGGTTACTCAGAGATATGGATGTAAAATTTGATTTTTCGGATGTGGATAGATTCTTTCGACAAGGTTATGCCGAAGTGAAAGCTGTTGAGGATAAGGTTGGCAAGGAAGCTGTCGATTACGCTATGAAGAATGGCAGTTATCAGAACCGGACCGGCACACTCCGTAAGTCAAATAAGTATTCAGTTGAGGATGACGGATTGGTGATAAGAAACGATGCTGAGTATGCCTCGCACGTCGAATCTAAAGGCTATGAAGTATCAACTGGTGCGGCTCTATATGCTGAGAAACGAATGAAGGAGGAAATCAAATGATAGTGACCACCGACATAGCGAATATACTTTACCGTGACTGCCAGACTTTCGGCATTGACATCGTTCCTCACGGAAAGAAGCTGACTGGCGAATTGAAGTCTGAAATGATTGTCATTCATGCCAAGAAGCAACAATCTGAAACGTATTGGAAGAAGTCTTTCGTAGAAGTGAACCTTTGCGTTCCTGACTTAAAAGAAGGCGAAGCCAATACAATACGTCTGAACGAGCTGGAGAAACAGGCGCAAGAAATGTTTGACGGTGTGACCGGACGCTATGACGGTACAACCTATCATTATTCCATCGACACAATCGGAACAGAGGAGGACACAGCCTTAAAGTGTCATTATGTAAATGTAAGAATTTTATTTGAAGTTTTAAATGTAAAATAATATGGCAGAAGCAAAGAAAATTACAGCCGCTAATATCAAGAAACTTTGGTATGGCGAGACAAGTGCTATCACAGAAGATTTAACAGGACAAGCCTTGCATACTCTTTTGCAGGGTGAAACCTTGAAAGAAGTGAAGAATATCCATCAGGACACATGGACTATTGAAGAAGCGGAGGCAAGCCGTACAAACTACAAGAACCAGCTCACTGGTCAGGTTTATCGTAGTGACAAGGAGATGGGCGATGTAACCGTCAACTTCACTATTGGTGAATACGACTATCCAACCAAGAAAGACCTCATGGGTGGTGATGTAATCAACACCGACAAGGGCTGGAAGCGTGCCAGGGGCAAAGTGAACATCGAAAAGTTGATTGTAGCCCAGACCGACGACGACCAGTATTGCGTTATCCCTCGCGCTGACATCGGCGCCCGTGAAGCGACAACGGATAAGGCCATCGGTATTCCTGTAAGTGCCGTAGAATTGGAACCGAAAGACTCTAATATTGCTCCAGAATACTGGTTCGATGCGGAAGAGGTTAAAGAAGCATGAACTGATGTGAAGGTCATAGCGACGCCTTCTGATGCGACAGTAAAGCTGGATGGGCAAACGGTCAAGTCCAAGAGGGTGAAATCTGGGACATCCGTTTCTTATGAAGTGTCAAAGGCCGGCTATACCACTCAGTCAGGAAGCATACCAACCTCTCTGTCTGATGCCTTCAAGACTGTAGAAAAGGAAATTACTCTCATTCAAGAAGGTAGCGGTTAGTTTTCAGAATGTTTAACGGGTGTGGCTTCGGCTTCACCCTTTTTCTTTTAAGATATGAACAAAGGAGCAAGAATAATATCAGAATCCATTATCGGCAGTGATTTCAGAACAGTATTTGTAGCCGGGAAAGTTTACACGGTCTACCCTCCTACTATACATAAATTGGCCGGAGCTATATCCTATCTGTCTGGAGTTCAAGAAGCAGACAATTTGAAAGAAGTTCTGCTCTCCTTGGGAAAAAGCGAGGCTTACAGCAAAGCTCTTTCCTGGCTGATAGCTGGTGACGAAAGTTTAAGTGAAGAACTAGCAAAAGGAACATATGAAGAGAATGTGAACGCATTGGATGAAGCACTCTCTATGATTGACTCAAAGGTTTTTCTCAAAGCTGCCAGCTTGGCGAAGAACGTAAGCCTGCTGGCAGCGAAACCGAAGTTGTAGGAAATGACACTCTCTTAGGACAGATCGCATCGTTCATGGAAAATCTGCATATGACATACCGGGAAGTGGTATATGAAATACCATACAGAAACTTAGTATTAATGCAGCGTGACAAGCTCCATACCGTTACCGGGACAAAGGTTACAAAGGTGAAGGGTAAGGATATGGCCTCACGAAGAAGAAGAAACAAAAAATAGACATGGCAATATTATACTTTAAAGTAAGCTCGGACTATGACGAGGTTATACGTCTGAGACAGGAATGTGAGAAGCTGGAAGCACAGCTAAAGAAAATGGACGTAAACAAGTCTCCTGCTGCAGCAAAGGCATTAGAAGCACAATTGGCAGCCGCTCGTCAGCAGATGATGGGACTTGTGACAGAAGCTGCAAAAGTTGGAGCTACAATGGAGCATGATTTCAAAAACGGGATTTACAATGCTTCACAAACAGTAAATAATCTTTCAGCGAATATCATATCACAAAGAGGTGTTATCAAACAGTTACAGAATGAGCTCATTCTTCTGAAAGATAAATACCGTGAAACGATTAAGTCTGGCGGTGATACTACAGGAATGTCTGAACAGATAAAGGCTCAAACAGCCAAATTAAGAGAACAGAAAGATGCTTTGTTCGGTCTTACGCAGCAACAGGCAGAAGCCCGTCTCTCAGTAAAAAAACTTAGGGATGAATACTCTGCTTTTAAAGAAGAAGCGGGAGAAACAGCTGAAGTCAATGAGAAAATGACGCTTTCGTTGACTAAGGTTTTAGGGGTTATCGGTGGTGCAGCAGCATTAAAAGGGTTTGTTTCCGATCTTATTAACGTCCGAGGACAATTTCAGCAACTAGAAATTGCTTTCTCTACTATGTTAAAGAGTAAAGAGGCTGCAGACAAACTCATGACAGAACTTGTTGATATTGCTGCTAAAACTCCTTTTGACCTTCAGGGGGTTGCTCAGTCAGCAAAACAGATGATTGCTTATGGCTCATCGGCAGAAAATGTAGGTGATGAACTTGTAATGCTTGGCAATGTGGCTGCTGGTGTTGGCTCACAACTTAGTGAAATAGCCTATCTCTACGGAACATTGAGGACACAAGGAAGAGCTTATGCTGTCGATATTCGTCAGTTTGCAGGTCGTGGTATTCCTATATATGAGGAACTTGCAAAAGTCCTTGGTGTGACAAAAGATGAAGTTTCTGGACTTGTCAAAGAAGGAAAGGTCGGATTCAAGGAAGTAGAACAAGCTTTCAAGAATATGACCAGCGAATCAGGCATTTATTATAACCTGATGCAGGAACAATCAAAGTCTCTTACAGGACAAATAAGTAACCTGAAAGACGCTTGGGATTCTATGTTAAATAAAATTGGAAAAGAAACACAAGGAATCGCATCAACTGGAATTTCAACAATAAAAAGTCTCATAGAAAATTATGAAACGATAGGTAAAATCCTTGCCGGACTAATTATTACTTACGGAACATATAAAGCAGCCTGTATAGCCGTAACTGCCGTACAAGCACTTCATACTGCAGGAATCAACGCATTAACAGTAGCAGAAAGAATACACTATGGCTGGTTAGTATTAACAGAGAAAGCACAAAGACTACTTAATGCTACCATGCTAGCTAATCCATACGTGTTATTAGTCACTTCTGTTGGAGCATTATGTGTTGGTATGTATAACTTATATTCATCTTTTGATGATGTAAATAGATTATCCGTAAAATTGCAAAACGAAATTGATAATCTAAAAGATAAAACAGAACAAAATAACAATACAATTCGCGAATATCTGCCAATTGCAAAAGATGCAAAGGAGAGTACGGAGAAAAGAGAGGACGCAATAAATAAGTTAAAAAAAGCATATCCTGATTACTTTAAAAGTTTGAGTATAGAAACATCAAAAAATTATGATGTAGCAGATGCTGTGGCTGCCTCTAACGAGGAATATAGAAAGCGTCTTGTCCTTATGGAGAAGCTTGCAAGACAACGTTATGAAGAGGCAAAGGCTAACTATGAAAAGAACCAACCTAAAAATGGCAATATCCCTTCTGTTATGGGAGGAACAACTGGCTATTCACAAACATCTATGTCTACACAAGACCTTGCATATGTCAAACAATTAAAAGCCGCATGGGATACAGCTAAAGATGCTGTAAAAGAATATAGTAAAATAAATAGTAAGGCAAAAACAAATAGAGGACCAAGCAGGGAAAGTTCCAATATTGACAAAAATAATAAAAATACAAATTTAGGGAATAAACAATTTAATTCCATTCATGAGCATGCACAGAAAATCTCGGAAATAGAGCGTAAACAAGCTATAGAACGCGCGAAAGAAGCGGAAGAATTGGAAAATCAGGTTGAGCGAGCCCGGATAAACGCTATGGCTGACGGCAGTGATAAGACTATTGCACAAAGAGAATATGATAATAAAAAAGAACTGGAAGCAATAGACCGGGCTAAAGAAGAATATATCCAAAAAGAAATTCAAAGACAGAAAGAAATCTTCGATGCAAAAGAAGATCTTAGAGCTAAACAAAATCCCAAGTATAAAAAACGCAGTTTCGACTCTTCCAATATCACGGTAGACAGTTCATCTTATGACTTGTTAAAAGAATATACTGAAAAAAGTCAAATCCAAAATGAGGTTAATGCTCAAAAAGAAGCACTAAACGAATACCTCAAGAACTATGGCACATATCAACAGAAACGCCTAGCAATATCTCAGGAATATTCAGACAAGATCAACAAGGCTCAAAGCGAAGGTGAACGCCTTTCGTTACAAGCATCAATGGATGATGCACTGTCTAAGCTTGATTTTGAACAGATAAAAGGAAACATGAACTGGGAAGATGTATTCGGTAACCTCGGAGATATGACAATCAGCCAACTCGAAAGAATACGTCAGCAGCTAAGGAACATGCTTTCAGACGGAAATCTCGGACTTGAAGAATACAAAACTGCCGTAGAACAGATAGATAAGATAAATACTGCAATCGTTGAAAAAAACGATGAGGTTAAGAATACACTTGGGCTAATATTGCCCATGACACAGAGACGCAAAGAAATAGAGATGGAAGTGGCAGAGGCTGAGCGTACCGTTAATTCGTTGATGCACGAAATGATGGAAATGCAGAATAGCCTAAACCAACAAAGAGAAAGCGTAGCAGGATATTTGCAGACATCAGGAATAAGTGTCGGGGCAAAAGATATAATTACTTCCAACTTTGACAACATACTATCACAAATTGGCGGTTTATTTGGTGAAGACAGCGATATTTATAAAAATGTAAAGAAATCATTTGATGATATAGCTGGCAGTGAACGTAAACTGACAACCACAACCCAGAAATTGGTAAAAGCACAAAATGATGAATACGGAGCAAGAACAAAACTCAACAATTTCCTTACCAGTTTCGGCAATAAACTACAGGCTATAAGTGACATAATGTCACTTATTAATTCAAACATTCAATCACTCCCCGACCTATTCAGTCAATTGGGTGTTGATATGAGTAGTGATTTTGGCAAAGGTATAAGCGATTTGGCTAATGCATCTCAGTCTGCATCAAACTTCATAAAAGATGCTATGAGCGGCAATTTTGTCGGAGCATTATCTAATGGTATAGGTGCCGTCAAGGGAATACTAAGCGGATTCAACAATATCTTAGGCCTGGGAATAGGTAAAGGAAACGTTGAATATGTTACAGAACTTACAGAGAAATTGACTGACAGCAATGACAGACTTCGTGATAGCATAGACCGTCTAAAAGACAAAATGGACGAAAGTGCAGGAGGTGAAGCCATAAAAAACTACGAACAAGCAAAAGATGCACAAGAGCAACTGAATCGTCAAACTCTTGAAATACTGAAAGCGCAAATGTCTTACACTGGAGCACACCATTCAAACGCATACTATTGGGGTGAGGCGATAGATGGTAATGCGGCCACAAGTTCTCGAATATATGACAGCATAAATAAAAGCCTTATCGAATGGTTAAAAACAAACCCTAACGCAAACTACAGTATCAGTTCTGTTAATTCATATGAGGACATGTTCAAACTGACGCCAGAACAGATGGCATATATACGAGATTACAATCGTGAAATATGGAATGAAATAACCGACATCGGCAAATATGACAAGTCTGAATATTGGGAAAACTATGCAGATCTTGCCGGCCAGCTAGAAAATCTGACCGAACAAATAAATGAAAATCTCACGCAAGTGTCATTTGACAGCCTGAGAGACAGTTTTATGAACACACTGCTTGATATGGATGCAGATGCACAAGACTTTGCTGACGACTTTGGAGAATACATGATGAAGGCTTTGCTGAACTACCAGCTTGGAGACGTATTTGATGAAGACTTGAAAAAATGGTATGACGACTGGGCGCAAATGATGAGTGGGCAAAATGGAAACCTTACAGATGACCAAATGAACGAATTGAAGGATAGATGGGAAGATATGGTAGATGAGGCACTATCAATGCGTGACAGCATAGCAGATATAACCGGATACAAGGGAGGAAGCGAAGAACAACAGTCTGCATCTTCAAAAGGATTTGAAACAATGTCTCAAAATGCTGCCGATGAATTAAATGGCAGGTTCACTGCTTTATATGAATCGAATTTGCGTATTGAGACATCAGAACAACAACAGACAGTTGCTATTACAGAATTGAGAGGTAATATAAGTGCATTAACAGCACAAGCTGTTGGAATTTATAATATAGCCGATGAAACAAGAACCATATTGGCCAACTCATATTTGGAATTACAAGAAATACGTGAAAATACAGGATATTCGGCTAAATATCTAAAAGATATTAAAGCAGACATCGCTGAAGTGAAACGAAATACATCAAGATTATGACAGGAGATTTAATAATTAACGGAAAAGATGCATTTATTACCTGGGGTGTACGAATGGGAGACGGCTTCCTCGATGCTATTGATGGCTTCAATGAGATGAAAGACTACATTGAGAATGAAAGCCGTATTGAACACGGCAAAAGGATGATAACAGACAACGCACGTGTTGCATCACGAGAAATAGCCCTGCAGTTCACCATTGAAGGCTCTTCTGAAAGTGATTATCGGGCAAAGAAGAAAGCCTTTCAGGCTGAACTGGAAAAGGGAACCGTAAAAATCAATGTTCCTTCTCTTGGAAATGAAGTTTACAAGCTGGTTTACTTAGGGAAAAGTTTATCTTACGGAATGAACTCAGCTCGTTGTTTTGGTAAGGTTTCGAGCAAATTCTGTGAGCCAAACCCGACAGACAGAAGCGAATAACAAACATTTCCCTTCTTGTTTCAAATGGAAGTTCTAAAAATTAGAGCTTCCATTTTTCTTTAACGAACTTTGAACCGATATGGATGCAAAAATTGATATATACGGAATATCTGGAGATGTTATCTGTTCTGTGCTTATAACAAAAGATGCTGTAAGCCATGAAGAACTGATGACCTCAGACTATATACAATTGTCATGGAATGATGACAAGACTATAGTATTGCCTGCAGGAGCATATATTATATATCAAGATGAGAAATACTCACTTATTGAACCGTATCTACCTTTGCGTGAGAATGAAGCAGAATATAAATACACGCCACAATTCCATTCCAGAATAATGATCTGGGACAAAATTCCCGTACCTTTATATACATATGAAAGTGACGGATTGACGATTAAAAGCCGAGAAATGGACTGGGACTTTACAGGCTCTCCTGCAGATGCAATGTACATGGTAAAACAGGCCATCAAGAATGAAACAGGAGAAGACTGGACCATACAACTGTCAGAAAGTCTTCCGGCTACAATTACAATATCGTCACAGTCAACCTCCATTTTCTCTAATCTTAATAATATCGCCGAAGAATGCGAGACAGAATGGTGGACTGACAAAAAAACAAATACCCTTTATCTCTCTGAATGCAAATATGGAACACCTCTAAAGTTAATTGTAGGTGAAAACGTCAGCGTGCCGTCTGTAAGCGAAAGCAAAGACGGTTACTATACACGCTTTTATGCCTTTGGATCCACACGAAACATCACACAAGAATATGACAGCGGTCAAGCAACAAACCATATTGCCAACAAACGCCTTGGTCTTGATCCAACAAAATATCCCGGAGGCTTCAAGGATATAAAAGGACATTTTGAAAATGGAGTATTTACTTCAGACCTTATGCCTGGAGAAATCTTCATAAAGACATTGTTTTTCGATAAGATTTTTCCTTCATCCAAATTAACGATATCTGATGTAAGAGCCAGACTAAAATATCGTCTTGACAATAATGGCAATAAAATAAAGATTGGAGGAACTGACGACGAACCTGTTTATGAACAGTACGCTATATGGTATTTTCAAATTGAAAACTTCAATTTTGACAAAGAGAGCATAATTGATGGTAAAAATTTATCGGTTTCATTTGAAAGCGGGCAACTCGCAGGACGAGATTTCGAACTTAAATACTACGATAAGCCAGAAAAGAAAAATGACGAAGCTGATGTAACTACTTTCGAAATTAAAACAGGAGATTATGAAATAATTATAGATGAAAGCACCGGAAATATAATACCAGGCTTATCGTATATAATACCACAAAACGGAGACCAGATAATTCTTTTCAACATAATAATGCCCTCCGAATATGTTTCTTCTGCTCAGAATGAACTTGAAAAAGAACTGGATAAAGCAATCTCTGATGCAAGTAAGGACAATAATTCATATGAAGTGGAAAGTTATCCTGAAAACTTCTATGAACATAGTTATGACACTCATCTTGGTCAAGAAGTAAATTTTTACAATGGAGACAATATTTTGAATAGCCGTATCCTAATGGTCGAGAAACATCTGGACTTCCTATATGAACAGACCATAAGAATTGGCAATGAGCATATTAAGGGTAATACCCAGGAACTTAAAGAAGAAGTTGCAAATGTAAATCAGAATATTGATATCATAAAGGCATTCAACGAACTCTCCACATCTCTTTCCAACGCTTACGCTAACGCACAGCGTGAAATGATTGAAGGTTTTGCCGCAATAAAAAATATATGGGAATTTGACAATGATGAAAGCCATTGGAGTACAGACAATAATGGTGACAAGAGAAAAACAATAAAATCAAAATATAATGTATGGAGTTCCGGGTACATTTCTGCTTTAGGGACCAATACATCAGAAGATTCTTCAGGCACAGGCTCATTCGACCTTCTACAGGACTGGGATAAATATGTTGACTCAACAGCTAAAAGCATGGCTCTGTCAGCTTTTTTAGGCAAAGACCTGTTAGACCGTGTTATCTCGCTTGAAGAAGGACAAAAAGGACACAAGATTACCATATCAGGCTCTGGAAATGTCGTTGTTAATGTGGAAGAAAGTAGCGACGGCGGCACCCTTACATTCACGAAGGGAAACATAGATCTTAGCGGTTACGCCACTACAACAGCCCTTGCTGAAGTTTCTAAAAAGGCAGATGCCGTTACGACGAAGGTAAATGATTTTCTTGAGGGTACGGACACTGACAACATTATAAACCGGTGGAAGGAACTGGAAGCATTTCTTGCAGGACAGACGCAGACGTCCACACTTGCTGAATTACTTGAGGTAAAGGCTGACAAAAATTTGAGGATTAATGCCGGAGCCGGACTTGCCGGTGGCGGCAGACTGTCGGCGGATATTACACTGACTCTTGCAACAGTAGGGACCGAAGGTACATACACAAAGGTAGTAGTAGACAAGTACGGTCGCGTAACCGGTCATGCCACATTGAGTGCAGGAGATATCCCTATGCTCGACATATCCAAGATCAGCGGCCTGCAAGGAGAATTGGACAAGAAACTGAACATAAATGATTTCGGGAGCAAGTTTGCCGCAGAGATGGCAAACTGGTTTAAGAAAGACACTGAAGGCAATGTGTTTGTCGCTAACGCCAAAGGATTCTACTCGGAGTCTTTCGTATCAGCACTCGGCATGAATTCCGGCGGCAGCTCCGGCAGCTCTTCTTTCGACCTTCTACAGGACTGGAATAAATATGATGATTCAACGGCAAAGAATACTGCCCTGTCAGCTTATCTTGGTAAAGACCTGCTGGACAGGATGAGAATAGAGTTTTCCGATATGGACAACTGCCGGATAAACGGCACAGGAAAATCAGGAGTATTTGATGTATATTCTAGCGGCCATAGTGTCGGCACTTTATTAGTGAGCAACGACATTATGAGCCATGGCACAAATCAGTTATTTATAACGAATATGCTGATGGATGTTGACAGCAACACCCATCAGGACGACAGGATATATGTTTATTACAGGTATTACAACTTTAACGCTCCAAATGCCGTAACGGAGAAAGGAACATGGAGTAAATGGTGCCTTGTAATAGGATCAAAGGCCGGTGAGAACGGCATAGCGCGTATAAAAGGAATCAGAGACAATGACATAGATGATGTTCAGAACGCTATCGGCGTATGGGCAATAGACGGTACTGCATACAATGCAGCATCAGAAACAGATATTAGTAATATTTTTAATTAAAAAGTTCTTATGGCAAAAATTTTAGACTTGACAGGCTTAACCCATTTTTGGAGTAAAGTAAAGGCTTATGTAGACGGTGCTGTAAGTGCAGCAAAAACAACAGTAGGTAATTATACAATTAACGGGCAGAAGATAAGCAGCAATCCTACCATACTTGGCAATGTGACAAATGACGCTCAGGTCAAGCGCAGTGAGATGGGGGTTAAGAATGGTGTAGCCACGCTTAATGAAAACGGAAAGGTTCCTTCATCTCAGCTGCCAATGTTTATGGATGATGCCTTAGAGTTTGACAATGAGGTAACGGACAGCAGCTCGCTAAAAGTAATCATAGGCTCGGTGGAATCGGTTGTAGGAGTTGTTTATTGTAGGGATAAAGATAAGTTTTTAGGACAGAAAGACGCGCTGAGCAATGAGTATTATGCGGCTTGGGGTGAAAGTGACAAAATCAGAGGGTCTGAAGCTTACGGGACGACCGTAGTGGGCCAGGGGGTTACTCCTAAAGACGGAGTGATATATGTCAATCTGGGAAATGCCAAGAACTACAGATATGCCGGTTCATCCGCAAAACTGGTAGCTTCAGGTTCTGACTTAGCACTCGGAGAAACATCAAGTACGGCTTTTAGGGGTGACTATGGTAAGATAGCTTATAACCATGCGCAGGCAAAGGGTGTGGCTTTAAGTACAGAAAAGCTATATAAGATAACAACCAATTCAGAAGGACATGTAACAAAAGGAACTGCAGTTACAAAAAACGATATTACTGCACTAGGAATACCTGCACAGGACACTACATATGGTATCGCAACGGCATCTAAGGCCGGTCTTGTTAAGCCTGCATCCGTTATTACAAAGCCTACAATAAATACAGCAACGACTACATCAGGCAAATATTATCACGTGCAAATGAGTAGTGACGGTGCTATGTTCGTTAATGTCCCATGGACAGACAACAACACGACTTACGGATCTATCTCTGAATCAGAAATAGACAGTCTATTCTCATAACAACCCTTAAACAGGGTATCAAAATAGAATGCTCCACTTTCATTAAAAACTTGCCTATGAAATTTTTAGATTTAACAGGACTTTCACACTTTCTGGATAAGCTGAAAAGTTTAAAAGGGGCTGATAATGGTTTTGCCGGACTTGATAAAAACGGTTTTGTAGAAGAGGATCAGCTATTGTACAGGTCGAAGGAAGTTATATACTTCACAAAACAGGTATCAAGCACGACCATGGCTTCTGTTGGTACTTCTCTTATAAATCCTAAGCAAGTAGTTTATGATAAGAGTAAAAAACGATTTGTTGCCACTAATGCATCAACATCTGTATACACAAGTTGTCAAGCTGCTTGGGCTCAGACATCAGAAGAAGCATATAAGGCCTCTTCATCTTTTGGCAGCCAGGATGGCACAAACGGAATCACCCCTAAAACAGAAGTCATATATTATGATGAAGAATTAAAAAAGACATATATATGGAATGGGAGCTATCTGGAAGAAACAGACTACTCTGTAGATGGAGATACGACTCTAAAGCATATATTCTTTAATAAAAGTTCATCGGTAACATCTCCAAGCAATACTGTTAGTCACGACATTAATATTACTAGCAACAAAGTAGGATTTCAATTTGTATCCCCACTTGTTGCGACATACGTGACTTCTACCGACCCCATAAATTCAAGTAGGCCCAAAATTCAAACCATACAAGTCACTATGCTTGATGCCACTTCTGCAAGAAATGGCTATATGACAAAAACTCAAGCAAGCCAATTAAGTAGTTTATATACTTCACATGGAGGCAAATCATATTTACCATTGAGTGGTGGAACCGTTACCGGGGGACTAGCGATTAATGGTTCTTTGCAGGCAAAGGGGGGATTTGAGCTTTCTGGTCCGACACCATTTATTGATTTCCACTATGGCAACAGCACGGCTGATTATACATCACGTATAATTGAAACGAGCAGTGGAGTTTTAGATATAAATGGCCTACAAATTAATAGAACAACAGGACAGGTTGCATTAAAAGGAGCAGCCTTTGATAAAGGACTTGCTTTACAGGATAGTTTAGTTGTCGGTAATTATACACAAACAGATAATGCTGGTTATTATGCAATCTTTTGTGCAGGAGGAATATTGCATAATACGGCATCAGGGGCTAAGTTTGGTATATATGCTAATGGTAATGCAATGTTTGCAGGAACAGTAACAGCAAAATCTCACGCCAATAGTTCAGATATAAGACTTAAAGAAAATATTAAATCTATATCAGAAGATATAGACAAAATTAGGGATATTGATTTTTTTGAATTTAATTATAAATCCGATGAAGAAAAAACAAAATCTTATGGCGTCATAGCTCAAGACTTAGAAAAAGTTGGACTTGAGAATCTTGTTGTAGAGGATGCCAATGGATACAAAGCTGTAGATTATACCGCTTTGATTATGCTGGAACTGCAGAGGCAGAGAAAGGTGATCGCCGCACTGGAGAAAAGGCTGGCGGAGATTGAGAAAACATGGAGTTGGAAATGAATTACGGAATAAAATGGGAATAATTGAAGGAAACATCGTATCTGCCCCGCTTAACACAAGGGATGTCGGATCTGTCCTTGGCTCGGCATCAAATGACGTGGGCACTCTTTGCACGCACGCCAACATCAACATGTGGGCAAAGTTCAAGCCTGTGCCGTTGCGTGCTATGTTCCCGGAAGACACCTTAAAAGGTTCTTCGGACTGGAACGGTACCCCGCAATCAAGCACGCATAAGCCTTGGTGGTATGGCGACGGAGACCAGCCGGCATACACGGTACCTGTCATAAGTGAACTTGCAGATATGGGAAGTAACGGCAACCAGAATAGCGAGGCTGTGTGGAGATATAACGGTCCGACAGGCAAAGATGCTTCTGCAGCACATCCTGACTTTCCTTTCAGACTTACCGATTTTGTGGGATATAGGCATGACGCAAGGCCGCCGTTCACGGTAAACCTTCCTACAGAACTGACAGCTGACAACTTCACCTATTTTGGGGTTGACATGCCGGACAGAGAGCAAGGCGAACTTGACTTGTCGGACATTTGCGACATACTGCATCTGAGCGCAGTATATATAGGCATAATCATCAAGAATATTACCCGCGGAATAACATCAGCATACGTTAGTACCGTTGCTTTGAGCGCTAATAATGGAGATAGCTGGGCTATACCTGTTGTCATTAACAACGGCTCATCTATTGAGAACGGAGGCGCCGGCCAGACTATATCAGAGTCAGACACGATAGATGTGTACCTGTTTCTTTCTACATCAGCAGGGGAGACAAACTGGGAGAACATGACAAAATACAGTGCCCTTCTTACTCCCGATATGCACATCTACAGGAGATATAAAGGATATGGCCATAATATCAAGATTTTCACGGGTACATTTACGTATGTCCTGGAAGCAGAAAACATCCTTGATTGGGGCAAGACATGGTACTACAAAGACAGCGACGGAAACATTTTCTCTTTCCGAAAGACTGTTGAACAAATTTCAAACCCGGACTCAAAAGTTACCGTTAAACTCACAAGCGGAAGCACTGCGTATGATTCTTTACGTGCCACAATCGTACAGAAGGGCAAGGTAAAGGACAGCAATACAGGACAACTGACAGAGATAAATCTCGTCTACGCCTTGGCATACAATGAGGGTGCAGGAATGATCGGCACATCAAACAAGACATTGATACTTGGAGATAAATTTAACTATATCACATTCCCGGCCTATCCCACAGAGGAAGACGCTAACAGAGAAAGCAACATACAATGGATGCGAGGTATGCCGATAATCCAGAATGTAGAATATAACAACGCGGATGCTAACCTCGAAGGCGCTGTTTCTGATAATATATTGGATGTAACCGTAATGATTTCGCCTTCATCTCAATATACACGAATTGATCTTACCAATAACGGGACACCCGTGAGTGTGGAACAATAATACAAACTATAATTTGTATGTCAAGATAAAAATAATTTAATCAAAACTTTATAAACAAAATCATGAAAAAGATAACAACAGAGAAAATCCTGAGCGTCTATAACCTCATAAGTGACGCAAAACTCACAAAGATGGAGGACTGCGACAAGTTCAAAATGATTAAGATTATCCGTGCCTTGAAACCGGTAGTAACGAATTTTGAAGACTTTAAAAAAGTTGCCAAAGACAAACTGAAAGGCGATAATCACGACTATATGCTGGAGAAGGCACAACAGTGGCAGGCGGAGGGCGAAAAGACAACTCTGAGTGAGTCTGAGCGTATTGAGATAAACAGATACTTTAACGACTACAACAACAAGATTTCCGAATGTCTGAAGGACGAGGGCCTGAAAGAGAACGAACTGGATTATGAACCGCTCAAAGAGCATGTATTCGGAAAACTTGTTGCCAGCAACGACTGGACACTGGGCCAGATTGCTGCGATTGAGGAAGTTATAATTTAATATCTAAATAAATTTACTGATATGTTTGAACAAGATATTTATATGAACAGCGGCACCAGAATGTTTACGTTCGCCATGATGGGCAACGAGCTTGTTGCCGTGATATATGATGCACGCTGGTTTTTGGCGACGCTGGTTTTATGTGTATTAGCTGACTTCCGCTATGGTTGGGGCGAAAGCAGCAAGAGGTTCAATATGGCCAAGAAAAAGGGAGACAAGATAGTGATGTTGCAGTATAAGTGGCGCACGTCAAGGGCTATCAGAAGGTCAATCAATAAGCTGATGGACTACATAATGTGGGTGAGTATTGGATCGTTTATAGGAATGGCTCTCCTTAAGCCTATCGGCGTTGATTACATGATGGGTGGTTTTGTAGCCACTTGTATTGCTGTTGGTTGTGAAGCAAAGTCTTTCTTTGGTCATTTCTTTTGGCTTCATGGGGTAAGGATTGAAGAAAAGAGTATTAAGGGCTTTTTCAGGGCGTTTGTCGTTGCTTTCGCAAAGCGCAAGAACAAAGACATAGGTGAAGCCTTGGAAGCCGGTTTTGATGAAATAGATAAAAAGTAAAGTTATGAGAAGCATTAAAAGAATTTTTGTACATTGTACTGCAGGAAGTCAGAAGCAGACAATAGAGGATTTGAGAAAAGAGTTTAAGAACAAAGGCTGGAAGAACCCCGGCTACCATTATGTGGTCATGCCTGATGGCACGATAAAACAGATGCTCGGAGAGGAAAAAGTGAGCAACGGAGTACAGGGCTACAACTCGACATCAATCAATATTGCTTACATGGGTGGTATAGACGCAAATGGCAAGGCGGTGGACAACAGGACGGAAGCCCAGAAGGCAAGCCTTGTAAAGCTGCTTAAGGAGTTGAGGGGCCGTTACCCGAAGGCTCAGATACTCGGTCACAGGGATATCAGCCCTGACACCAATCATAACGGCAAGGTTGACTCATGGGAGAGGATAAAGGAATGTCCTTGCTTTGATGCCATAACAGAATATAAAGGTATATAGTTATGGGAATGGTTAAAAGGTTGTTATATCTCATTATCCCCTACATCATATTGAGTTCGTTGGCAGGATGCAAATCTGTTCAGTATGTGCCTGTGGAGACTGTTAGAACCGACAGTATTTATGTCGACAGATACCAGCGTGACAGCATATATCAACGAGACAGCGTATTCGTCAACAGATGGATAGCTGGAGATACCATATATCAGGATAAGGTCGTTTGGAAGTACGTCTATCGTGACAAGGTAAAATATGACACGGTGGCCATATTGCGTTCATATACAATAAATGTCCCCTACCCTGTTGAATGCAAACTGAGTAAATGGGAACAGCTTAAATTGAATGTTGGAGGATGGGCTATAAGCATTATCATTATAATAGTCTTGATTGTAATGGGATGTATGGTATACAAACTAAAAAAGTAAGCTATAAAAGGGCTGTGTAATAGTATTGCTACACAGCCCTGATTTTATTGAACTTTATCCGTAATCTCTCTGACGATAGTTTTAGGAAGTAATTTAGCATATACGCTTTCAGTAGTTCTTATGCTAGAATGCCCCAAAACTTTTGATACGACTTCCATGCTGACGCCTCTATTTAAAAGTAACATCCCGCAGGTCCTTCTACCCCAGTGGCTTGCAATATCTTTATTTATCCCGGCATAATCAGCAATAAGTTTCAATCTCATATTATATTGTTGAATGGAAAATTTTGGCAGATTGTCACCATATCGTTTCACAATTTCCATCACATCAGGCAATAGCACTGCACAATATTCTATTCCTGTTTTATTTCGCTTTGCATTAATGTAATTGTGTCCATCAATTTCCTCTATTCTGGAAAAGTCAAAGTTCATTAAATCTGAAAATGACAATCCTGTAAGGCATTGTATTACAAACAAGTCTCTTACTTTTTTAAGACTTTCTGTCGGCAGTTCTGCAGCCTTGAGTGCTTGAAATTCTTTTTCTGACAGAAATCTACCTATCTCGCTCTCACCTTTGACTATTTTTATTCCGATGTAAGGATCTGCTGATATGAGTTCATGTTTGATAGCATCATGAATATATGTTTTCATAAATTTGTGGTAAGAACAAATTGTTGTCTGCTTTATATTCTGTTGATGCAGGAATTCGTCATATCCGATTATATTCTTTTTTGTCAGATCGGAGAAATAAATGATTTTGCCATACTGTTCCAATGAATTTATGAGTTTCTTATGATTCTTCTTTGTAGAATCTCTAATGTCATTTCTTTGATCAATTCTCATAAGGATATATTCCAGGAACTTCATTTCCTTTTTATCCTCATAATCCAGAAAGCTCTCTAACTTCTCAAATGTAAAAGGTTCGTTCTTTTCCATCAGCGAAGATATAAAATTGTCTATACGCTCTTTAACTGCATTTATACGCTTATTAAGCGCAACCATTTCAAAGCAATTGCATACAAACTCTTTTTTATTATACTGATTTTTAAAAACTTTAACACCAGTACTTATATATTTCTTCTTTCTTTGAAAAAGGATTTCAACTTGAATCAACGCCTTTTTCTCATTTGTTGCGGTATTTTTTCTATCGAAAACGAATCGTGTGGTAGGATAATCTGTCATAACTAATCGTACTTTGGTAGAACACAAAGGTAGAACAAAAGTAGAACATATTGGCAAAAAACGGCAAAAATCAGCAAAAAACGATACCAATATTTTCTACCTTCGGAATTACTATCAAATAGCGATTACATCGTAAACCGCTGATTATCAACAAAAAAGGACACTTAATACAGTGTCCTTTCTGTGATTCCGTTGGGATTCGAACCCAAGACCCACGCCTTAGAAGGGCGTTGCTCTAATCCAACTGAGCTACGGAACCCCTAAATCGAGTGCAAAGGTACTCAAAATAATTCTTATAACAAAATTTTTTAGGAAAAACTTTTAAATAAGAATACAAGTACCTCTAAAATATTTATGAATTCATCGTTGCAAGGAACTCATCGTTATCATAAGTACGAGCCATACGGTCATGAATTGTATTCATAGCCTCAATTGGCGTCATGTCAGAAATATACTTGCGTAAAATCCACATGCGGTCGAGAGTTGTCTTGTCCTGCAACAGATCATCACGTCGTGTACTTGAAGCAACAAGATTAACAGACGGGAATATTCTCTTGTTACTGAGGCTTCTATCCAACTGGAGTTCCATGTTACCCGTACCTTTGAACTCTTCGAAAATAACCTCATCCATCTTACTGCCTGTGTCAATCAATGCTGTTGCGACAATAGTGAGCGAACCTCCGCCCTCTATATTACGTGCCGCACCAAAGAAACGTTTCGGCTTCTGCAGAGCATTAGCGTCAACACCACCGGTAAGAACCTTACCACTAGCTGGTGAAACCGTATTGTATGCACGTGCAAGACGTGTGATAGAATCAAGGAAGATCACCACATCATGACCACACTCAACCATACGCTTTGCCTTTTCCAATACAATACCGGCAATCTTTACATGACGTTCTGCCGGTTCATCAAACGTAGAGGCAATAACTTCTGCATTAACCGTACGCGCCATGTCGGTAACTTCCTCTGGACGCTCATCAATAAGCAACATCATAAGATATGCTTCCGGATGATTTGCCGCAATTGCATTGGCTATGTCCTTCATAAGGATTGTCTTACCTGTCTTTGGCTGCGCAACAATAAGCGCTCTCTGTCCTTTACCGATCGGCGAGAACAAGTCAACAATACGAGTGCTGAGGTTTGTAGTTGAACGCTCACCGCACAAAGTAAACTTCTCATCCGGGAATAAAGGAGTAAGATGGTCAAACGGTATACGGTCGCGTACTTCAGCAGGATCACGGCCGTTAATCTTATCAATGCTTGTCAACGGGAAATACTTCTCTCCGTCATGCGGTGGACGCACATGGCAATTTACCACATCGCCAGTCTTAAGTCCATAACGCTTAATCTGAGCTATAGAAACATAAATGTCATCAGGAGAAGAAAGATAATTATAGTCGCTCGAACGCAGGAATCCATAACCATCAGGCATTATCTCAAGTACGCCGTTGGCAGTGATAATATCCTCAAAATCAAATTGCGGTACACTTTCCGGCTCCATCTGAGGAGCATACATAACATTATTTAAGTCCATAGGACTTGTCGGATTGTCGAACATATCAAATCGCGGCACAGCCATCTGATCTTCAATCGGCAAGTCAACAATAGGAATAAAGTCTGTTCCGTCTCCGGGATCGCCTTCCCACACACCTGATGCAATAATCTCACGTTTCTCGTCAGCCACTTCGTTGTGTGCATTCACCTTGGCCTGCAACTGTGCTATAAGATCTGTTGAGTTGTCATTCTGAGTATCAGGAGCTTCTGCGGTTGCAAATTCAGCTTCAGGAACAATGGCCAAATCTGTTTCTTCCGGCATATCATCACTTATTGCTTCAGGAATTTCGCTGACACCTTCAACAACATCCTCTGATATTGCTTCGGGAACTTCAGGCGCAGCCTCAACTACATTATCAACAACAGGCTGCAATGGTTCTGGCTGTTTTTCCGGTTCAACAGGCACAACCTCTTCCACAACAGGAACAGCCTGCGGCTGCTCAACCTCAGCCACCGGTTCGGCAACAGCCTTGCTCTTAGCCCGAGAACGTGTCTTGGCGGGC
>ULYM01000894.1_pt1 | contig 53899 bp, 41 predicted proteins | sample 1962141 | NCBI WGS metagenome assembly ULYM01 (sample SAMEA4835862, study PRJEB28245) | human gut metagenome | biome: gut microbiome; material: fecal sample | place: Denmark | collected 2008
CTACCTTTGCATTGTTTGGAAGAACATACGTTTAGGAAACTTCCGTTCTATCCATTGAACTACAAGGGCATTTCGGTCGACAAAAGTAGTATAAAATTTTGTAATAGTCAACCTTTGCGGGATATTAGTCGAATATGGCTCGTAATATTTCGGGAGACCGGAGTTCCGAAATGTCGGGTTGGTGTAGCCGGTAGTATGTTAAAATTCGGTCGAGTATGGCGTTTCTCTCTCCCCGATTGAATTTGAAGTGGCGAAGATTATTGAAATCCATACGGGTGAGTCGGGCGAAAACTTCGGCTTCGCGGGCATCGAGTGTGTAGGTGTGAATGGGGCGTGAGGGGGAGAAAATGCCGTTCAACATGTCGAAAAAATATCCGGGTCGATAGGTCTCCATGTTGGGGCTGAACCCGAGAAAACTGCATAATTGCAGCAGGAAACAGAGATGAAAATTGGCTTTACCTTCTTCCATTATATTGAGGACTTGAATGGAACGGGCGATGAAGGCGAAAAGCGGGAGATTGGGTTCGGGTTCTTTTATGGTTTGACAGAGTACTTCGGATAAAAAGAGCGCTTCTGCATTTTTTACCGGATCGGAATAGATGTTTTGAAGAGGTAAAACCGTGCGCGCTTCGATGATTTTTTGCAATTCCCGGCTGTTCCGGTAGTCTATATCGAGTTCCAAAATAGAGAACGGCATGAAGAGGGACCGAAACATGCGAGCTTTTTTCCCGCCCCCTTGTGGAATAAGATAGGAAGATCGGCCATATTGTTCGGTGTACAAATGGGCTACCGATATTTTGTCGTTATAGGGAATGATGTGCAATACTATTCCTAATGTTTTTTCGAGCATTCTCCCGGTAAATTTTTCTACAAAAATAGTTGTTTTATCCAAAGGCCGGTACTGGTTCGGCGCATTGATTTTATTTATTCGGGAGCAGTGGTTGTATCGGGAATGTGAAAATTGAGCTTCACAGCAAATATTGTACAGATACAATGCATTATATTTGTCCATATAAAAGGCTGATGATATGGAACAGTTAGATGTATTCGATTGCTCGAATGTGCTTATAGCGAGTTATTTTGCCGATGATCGGGAGTGTGCTCATGAAAATCGGGAACATACGCTCATTTATCAGTGTTCTGGTAGATTGGAGATCGAGGAACGTGGAAAGAAAACCGTTTTGTATCCGGGAGATTGTGCCTTTATGCGGCGTGATAACCGAATGTGGCTGCAAAAGAGGATCGGGAAGGGTTGCTTTATTCAACGGTGTTGTGCGTTTTCCGGACGAGGGGGATTACTCTCGGTGAAAATGTCTTTTTAGGGGTGGTAGTTCCTGTTCGAGCGGGAAAGTCTGTGCAGATTGTATGCGATAGAAAGGTAAATGAAAGATTTTTAGGTAAAAATTTTGTCAATTCAAAAAACAACTCTATATTTGCACTCGCATTTGGAAAGGGCGCCTTACTTTATATATCTAAGGCGCATTTTTATCAAGGGCCCATTCGTCTATCGGCTAGGACGCAAGATTTTCATTCTTGAAAGAGGAGTTCGATTCTCCTATGGGCTACGAATATAAAAATATAATTATTAGGAGACTATTGAGATGGCAAATCATAAATCGTCGGAAAAAAGAATCAGACAAACACAAGTGAGAAATTTGCGTAATCGTTACTATGCAAAGACTGCTCGTAATGCCGTTCGTAAATTGCGTGCTACTACTGTGAAGGAAGAAGCTGCCGCTTTGTATGTAAAAGTTAGTTCGATGTTGGATAAGTTGGCTAAAAAGAATGTGATTCATAAAAACAAAGCTGCTAACTTGAAATCGAAATTAGCTTTACACGTTAATAAGTTGTAATTCCTTGAAATTAAAATCGGCAAGGTTTACCTTGTCGGGGATAGGTATGGCCCATTCGTCTATCGGTTAGGACGCAAGATTTTCATTCTTGAAAGAGGAGTTCGATTCTCCTATGGGCTACGAATGCGACAGAAAAAAATCTGTCGCATTTTTTTTGTTTGGATATATAATGGTTGTTTGTTCTGTCGTTTGCGATATCTAAGTTATGGATACTTTGAAGGTGGACGTTTTTATGGATTTGTATGGGCACTACTTTTTGGAAAAGGATATTCGGTCTGTTCGGCTGATGCTGAATGCTGCTCATAATGATTTGTATTCAATGTTGTTTTCGATTGACTTCAAGGCTCCCGGTAAGGTTCTGTTTCTTTCTTTGTTTTTGGGTGTATGTGGGATTGACCGATTTTATATCGGGGATACATTAATGGGTGTTTTCAAATTGCTCACCGGTGGTGGTTTTGGTATAGTCCTTTTCATTGACTGGTTTACTATTTCGAAGGTTATTCGGGAGCGCAATTACGACAAGCTTTTAGCTTATCTCTATTAAATAGGTCCTTTATAGGGAGTTTTTAGGTGCTAAAATATGCCAATGTTTTCTGTTGCTTTTTTTGTTTAGATATGTGGTATCTTTTTTTTGATGGGAATTACCGATTCAATAGAAAACTTATGGGGATAGGCTTGAATGTTAATGAATGAGAGGGTTTGGAAAGATTTCATAAGGTTTTTTGTGGTAAAGGTTGCCCCATTCGCTACGAGTATACTGTCCCTCTATTTTCTTGCATCTTCATCACCAAATAAAGGTGATGTATTTGGGAGTGAAGTTTTTGTTTGTATCAACCCCTTCGCCCTGCGGGCACTCCCCCTATATTTTGCTGCGCAAAACACAGGGGGAGAAAGTGAGATGTATATCCCTTTCTCCTCTGCTGTGTCCCGTAGCATTGCGAGGTATTTCTTTTCTCTATCGGAGATATTTAAAACTCCTCCTCTGTGTGGTGCCAGCCATAGGGGAAGTGTCACGTAGAGAAGGAGGGGTGAAAACGACATCTCATCAGTCTGTTTATTCAATTCTCCCGTTGTGTCGCATAACGGTATAGGGGGAGTGTCCGGTGGGCGAGAGGGTTAATTTTTAAAATCACCCAGTGGATTTATTGTTTTCATTCCCTTTCCTGTTATTGATTGATGCCATTTTTCAGGTTCATAGTGTATATGATTTATATCTTTTTGTGAATAAGGTGCTTTCTGTCAAATGGGTTTTTGTTTTTATCCTTATGTTTGAATTTGCTGTTTGGATTCATAATATCTGGTCGGGGCTATGATTTGAGAGAAACGTCGGTGTGATTATTTCCACCCGGATTATTTCGCTATTCCAACTTTTTTGTGTATTTTTGTTTGTTGGTGGAACGCCGGCGGTTTGAGCCGGATTTTAAGTGTTTCCTGTTGATTTTCTGTTAATAAGAATAGCGCAGGGATAGCTCATAAAAACAAAAAAGATTCGGATAATATGTCAGAAGAAACAGAAAACAAAAGTTATTCAGCCGATAGTATTCAGGTGCTCGAAGGTTTAGAGGCCGTTCGTAAACGTCCTGCCATGTATATCGGCGATATCGGTGTAAAAGGGTTGCATCATTTGGTGTATGAGGTTGTCGATAACTCCATCGACGAAGCTCTTGCCGGATATGCCACTCATATCGAGGTATATATCAACGAAGATAATTCTATCAGGGTTGTCGATAACGGTCGCGGTATTCCTGTCGATATGCACGAGAAAGAGCATAAATCGGCTCTTGAAGTGGTTTTGACGGTATTGCATGCCGGTGGTAAATTCGATAAAGGGTCTTATAAAGTTTCCGGTGGTTTGCACGGTGTGGGTGTATCGTGCGTAAATGCTCTTTCGACTTATTTACGTGCCGAGATTCGCAGGAACGGAAAGATTTATATGCAAGAGTATTCTTGTGGTAAACCTTTGCACGATGTGGAAATTATAGGAGAGACCGAAGAGACGGGTACGACGATTATCTTCCGTCCAGACGATTCGATTTTTTCTGTTACGGTTTACGACTATAATATTTTGGCGAATCGTTTGCGCGATTTGGCTTATCTGAATGCGGGGATTACCCTTTCGCTGACGGATAAACGGACGACTAACGATGCCGGCGAGTATCGTAAGGAGGTGTTCTATTCAAAGGAAGGATTAAAGGAGTTCGTTCGTTATATCGACTCGAATAAGGAGCATCTTATCGACGATGTGATTCATATCGCTACCGAGCGTCAGGGAGTGCCTGTGGAGGTCGCTATGACGTACAACACGACGTATAACGAGAATGTCTATTCGTATGTGAACAATATCAATACCATCGAGGGGGGAACTCACTTGACGGGTTTCCGTCGGGGATTGACCCGTACTTTGAAGAAGTATGCCGAGGATTCCAAGATGCTTGAAAAAGTGAAAGTGGAAATCAGCAGCGATGACTTCCGAGAGGGGCTTACCGCCGTTATTTCGGTGAAAGTGATGGAGCCACAATTCGAGGGACAGACCAAAACGAAGTTGGGCAACAGCGAGGTTATCGGGGCTGTGGACACGGCTGTGAGCGAGGCTTTGGCAAATTATTTGGAAGAACATCCGGCTCAGGCGAAAACAATTGTCGAGAAGGTGATTATCGCCGCCACAGCGCGTCATGCAGCTCGCAAGGCACGTGAGATGGTTCAACGCAAGTCTCCTCTTTCGGGTGGCGGATTGCCCGGTAAATTGGCGGATTGCTCTTCGCGTAACCCTGAGGATTGTGAGATATTCCTTGTCGAAGGGGATTCGGCAGGAGGTTCTGCCAAACAAGGTCGTGACCGTATGTTCCAAGCTATTCTACCGTTGCGCGGTAAGATATTGAATGTGGAAAAAGCGATGGATCACAAGGTCTTCGAAAGTCAGGAAATCAGTAACATGTTCAAGGCTTTGGGTGTGACTATCGGGACGGAAGAAGATTCGAAAGAGGCGAATATCGAGAAGTTGCGCTATCATAAAATCATTATTATGACCGATGCCGATGTGGACGGGGCGCACATTGCCACGTTGTTGTTGACATTCTTTTTCCGTCGTATGCGTCCGTTGTTGGAACAGGGATATGTTTATTTGGCGACGCCCCCTTTGTACAAATGTAAGAGTAAGCGGGGTAAAGCCGAGGAATATTGCTGGACCGACCAACAAAAGGATCAGTTCTGTTTGAAATATTGCGAGGGAAACGAACAGTTGATGGAGACTCAACGATACAAAGGTTTGGGCGAGATGAACCCGCACCAGTTGTGGGAGACGACGATGGATCCCGAGAACCGGATTCTCAAACAGGTGACCATCGACAATGCTGCCGAGGCCGATCGCGTATTCTCGATGTTGATGGGCGAAGATGTAGGTCCGCGTCGCGAGTTTATAGAATCTAATGCGACTTATGCCAATATCGACGCTTAATTCGATGCGATATAGGTCAGCCCGATACGAAATCGGGCTGACTCTGTTTTAAATAGAAGGATTTGAAAATGGTATCGATAGGGGAATGTTTTTCCCTGTCGGTTTATCGATGGATAGGGATTCGTTATGGAACGGAAAGCGTTGAATAGCTTAGGGTATATGGAGCTGGCGGCATTTTTTGTCTTCGGCACATTTTTGTTGGGACTGTATTACGACATTGTGTGGTTGCAATGGGTTACAGCTATTTTGTTTATTTTGCCTATGGCGGGAGTATTGCGCTATCCTTCCCGTTGTAAAGAGAGGCAGGAGCCATTTGTCAAAGCTCGTTTCGCTTGGTCGTTGATAACTATGTTTCTTTATTTGGGTATGGGATTCGGATTGCTTACGATTCTCTGAATTCGTGATTGCGCTCTGGTCGGTTGTATCTTTTTTGTTCTCGTGAATATTTTCGAAACCGCTTTCTGTTGCGGCATGGGAAATTCGATTTTTTTCTTGAATCTTAGAAGCTGTTTTATAAATTTATTGAGAAATAATATTATCATTTCAAGCAGGTATGTTCCGGCCATATTGAGCTCCTGTCTCGCATCTTGAACTCCTTGATTTTTGTCAATAGCCCGCTATTGACAAAAATCAAGGACTCTAATCTGCTTCAACATAGGTCTCAATCTGTCTCGGAATAAATTTAAAACAGCTTCTTAATTTTGTTCTTCTTTTTTCCACAGGAAATCGAGCCAGCCTTTTTTCTTTTCATAAGTTCCTCGTGTGCCGTGTAGCTCTACGAACGTAAGTTCGGGAGAAGCAGGAGCATAGCTGTCGGGGAAGAGTAATATGAAATTTTTATCTGTGTAATAGGCATTGATTTGATGCGGGACGTGTTCGAGCGAAGGCCGGAAAGAAACAGAGCCGTGTCGGGCCATGATGATTACCATGAGGTCGTCGGGTTGTAATTCTGTTGATAGACGCTTTAATTCGTTGCCTCCGTCGGTTTCCTGCATTTCGTATAATACGCTGGTATGATAGCGTTGCAGATAGGCTTGTATTAGAGACAGGGTTTTGGCGTGGCCGTGATAGAAAATTCGCCGGCCTGTATTCTCTCCCATTCGGGCGATGCGTTCTGTCCACCGGTAAAATCCAGCTTCATATTCTGCATTTTCCGGGATAGCGACATGAATGTTGTGTACTCTGTTTATCGGCGTGACGGCATGGAGAATCATGATTTGACGATCCATTTTGTTCAGTAGATTGAGCAGTACGGGGCCGAAGAACGATTCGTCTTGTGTGGCTCGTATGTGTAGTCCGACGATAATCTCGGAGGCATCGTTTTCTTTCGAAGCATGAAGTATTCCGTTTGATAAGTTAGTCGCTAACCGGTTTTGAGTTTGTAGCGTTACGTCTGCTTTCGCCGCGACTTCTTGTGCTTGCAGTAAAAGTTTTTTCCCTTGTTCGCGGTCTGTTTCACTGCAATTATCATACATTACGTGTAACCCGACCAGCCCGTGTATCTTTTTAGGGTTGCTGACGAGTAAGGCCAAATAGATAAGGTTTTTAACGTTTTTCTGATTACTGAATGAAATGAGTATTTTTTCGTTGTCCGTACCCGATTGCGTATCATCGGGCGGCAATTCGTTCAGAGCCATTTTTCGGGCAGCAATGTCGGTCGTTATCGAACTGATGATGCATGTAATGAGAATAAGCACGATCGTACCGTTGAGGACATCGTCGTTGAGCAGGCGGCTACCGTCCGGTAAAACGATGTTGTATCCTACAAGAACGGCAGCGAGAGTTGCCGCTGCCTGAGCATTGCTTAGTCCGAACATCAGTTGCCGTTCGATTCTCTTCATGCCGTAGATTTTCTGGGTGGTCCATGCTGCAATCCATTTGGTACTAAGGGCCATGAGGGTCATTACGGCGGCTACTTTCATAGATTCTATATGGCCGAAAAATACTCGTACATCGATTAGCATACCTACGCCGATGAGGAAATAGGGAATGAATAGGGCGTTACCGACAAATTCGAGGTAATTCCTTAAAGGAGAGACCGGGGGAATGAGGCGGTTCAATACCAGTCCCGCAAAGAACGCTCCAAGTATGCCTTCCATTCCGACCAGTTCCATTAAACCGGCAGCGAGGAAAACCATTGCCAGAATGAAGATGAATTGCACGATACCGTCTTCGTATTTCCGTAAAAACCAACGTCCGATGCGGGGGAAGGAGTAGATGATGAAAAGTCCCATCAGAGAGACTTTAAGAATTAATTCCAACCAAGACCAACTGCCTACATTGTCGGTTCTGTACATGCTTCCGACGATGGCGAGAACCAGTAGGGTGAGACTGTCGGTAATGGCAGTGGCCCCTACGGCTATGCTGACGCATCTGTGCCGGGAGACTCCGTATCGGGTAACGATGGGATAGGAAATGAGTGTGTGCGAGGCGTACATACTCGCCAGCAAGATGGAAGAGACAATCCCATATTTCAAGATGAGTATGTTGCTGAAAAAGCCCAAGACGATGGGAATGATAAAGGCGAGTATCCCAAATACGATGGCTTTGCCCCGTATAGCCGGAAAGTCTTCCATATTCATTTCCAAGCCGGCTAAGAACATGATGTAGTAGAGTCCCACCTGTCCGAACAATTCGAAACTGCTGTCGCGGGCCAAGATATCGAATCCATGCTCACCGATGAGAATACCGGCCAGAATCATACCGATGAGATGAGGTATTTTCAGTTTATTCAACAATACGGGGGCAAATAAAATGATGCAGAGCACGAGAAAGAATATCCACGTGGGATTGGTTATCGGTAGATGTTCCCTGAGGTCGAGTAGGGCAGTCATGGATTTTACTTTATTTGTTTTGCAAAGATAGTACAGGCCGAAAGTAGAAGCAAATCCGGTTGATTGTACCGAGGCGTATCTATTTTCGTTTTATACAAAAATAGTGAATTTATTGTTTTCAGAATTTAAATTTACCGAAGTAACGATAAAAATTTTTTTCAGGAGATAATCCGTCTCCGTTCCATGAGAATAAATTTACCATACACCATTGTGTGTATGGTAAATCGATGTTTAGAGCTAATTTGGTCGATGAAAGAGTGGCGACCGGTTGCTAAAAGATGTATTGAATGCCTACCAGATAGCCGATAAACAGTTGTTGCAGCCGACTGTCGGTTTGCTTTTTCCACAAGTTGTTCTGCGGAAATAGCGTTTGGTTGTCCATCTCGGTGGTTGTCGAATAATTGAGACTCGCTCCGCCGAATATGTTATAGTGCTTTTTTATTTTGAACGAAGGTAGCAAGGAATAACTTGCGTTTAAAAAGGGGTTATCGGAGGTTGCCGTGGAAGTTACTTTAAATTCATTGTTTATCTGAAACCAAGAGTAACAAGGTATGTGTACACCGTATCCAGCTTCCGCAACGGTCTTGTTGTCGCCGGATAATTTGTGGTTATATCCGAAACCGATAATACCGTATGTGTATTTCCCTCCTGAGCGGAACGAGACGATACCGTTACCCAATATGTCATAAGTGAGGGCTATACCCATCTCTCCGCGCTTGACTATATTGACGAGCCCAATGGGGCAATCGCTTTCTTCGGCGATATTAAGAAGTCCGGCGAATTGTACTCCTCGGACTTTCCCGGCGATATTAAGGAGCCCTGCGAATTGCAGGCCGGTTATATCTTTCGAGGTATTGAGTAATCCGGCGAGTTGTACACCTTTGTAAGTTCCTTTGGTAGTATTGAGTAATCCGGCGAGTTGTACACCTTTGTAAGTTCCTTTGGTAGTATTGAGTAATCCGGCGAGTTGTACACCTTTGTAAGTTCCTTTGGCAATATTGGTGATTCCGGCGAGTTGTACACCTTTGTAAGTTCCTTTGGTAGTATTGGTGATTCCGGCGAAGGCGACACCTTGTCCCTGTTTGCCTATATAATTGGATATGCCGGCAAACTGTAATCCCCGGGCTTCATTGGCTATGACATTACTGATCGAGGCAAATGTAAAATTCCTTTCGTTAGCAGACATACCTGCCAATATACTGAAAGAGGCTCCGTTGGTGTATTGCGATGCATTTATTCCATTGGAACTCAGCGGAGGCATGAAACTGAAATGGAAAGGGACGTATTTCCCTTGATTCATTTGGGCGGACAGGTGGAAAAAGGTTAAGAGAATGATAAAAACAGATTGGATTTTTTTTTCATTTTCGTAATCTTTGGAATTTTTGTATCGACTTGTGTAACGGTAATTCCCGAAGCGGGCACAAAGTTATAAAAAATTTTAATGGTGTAAACGAGTCGTCATGGGTTCGTTTTAATTTGTTATATTATTAAAATTTTTACAAATCGCTTCAAATACATCGTTGAAAAAATTTGAAACAGCTTTATGAATAAAATTTGTTTCTGTCTTTATTTCCGTTATCTTTGTTATACTAAAATGCGGGCAGGGTACGCTTGGTATTCGTCGGGAGAAGTTCGATGTTTTTACCGTTTACTCCGTTTTCCGTATCATTAAGAACAATGTTAAAACCCCTATATCATGAAACAAGGAAAAAGGAAAGGTTCAAAGAGAATCAAGAAAGAAGATATGTTGGCCTCGGTGGTCGAATTCTTCAACCAGGACAGGAAGCGGGCGTTTAATTACAAACAGGTCGCACATGGGGTTGGAGCTACTACTACACCTCAAAAACAGATGGTATTCCAGTTGCTCGAAGGCATGGCGGAGCAGAATTTTCTGATAGAAGTTTCTCCGGGCAAATACAAGGCAAACAGTCGGGGAACGGAGGTTATAGGTCGGTTCGAACGGCGTGTCAATGGGAAAAATCATGTGATTACCGATGACGATGAGTCGATATTCATCGCCGAGCGTAATGCCATGCATGCGATGGACGGCGACCGGGTGAGGGTATTGGTCTATGCCAAGCGTAGAGGGCACGATGCCGAAGGCGAGGTGGTCGAGATTGTTGAAAAGACTCCCCAAATATTTGTCGGAACGTTGGAGGTGCAGAAACATTTTGCATTCCTGCTGACCGATAACAAGGTGTTGGCAAATGATATATTTATTCCGAAAACGGCACTTAAAGGTGGAAAAACCGGAGATAAGGCTGTCGTGCGTATCACCGAATGGCCCGATCGGGCCCGCAATCCGTATGGAGAGGTCGTGGATATATTGGGACCTGCCGGAGAAAACAATACTGAAATACATGCCATATTGGCGGAATTCGGATTGCCGTATCGTTACCCCGAAGCAGTGGAAAAAGCGGCTAATAAGATTCCTGACGCGATAACCGACGAGGAGATTGCCGCACGGGAAGATTTCAGGCAGGTAACGACATTTACCATAGACCCGAAGGATGCCAAAGATTTCGACGATGCCCTTTCTATTCGCCGATTATCGAACGGAAATTGGGAGGTTGGCGTGCATATAGCCGACGTGAGTTATTATGTAAAACCCGGCAGTATCATCGACAAGGAGGCCGAAAGCCGGGGAACCTCGGTTTATCTGGTGGATCGTGTCGTGCCGATGTTGCCCGAACGATTGTGCAACGAAATCTGTTCGTTGCGTCCCGACGAGGATAAACTTACGTTCTCTTGTGTTTTCGAGCTGAACGGTAATGCCGAGGTTCAGAAGTCGCATATCGCTCGTACGGTGATTCGGTCTAATCGCCGGTTTGCTTATGAGGAGGCGCAAGAGGTGATAGAGACCGGAGAAGGGGATTATAAAGAGGAAATATTGGCTTTGAACGATTTGGCGCAGAAGCTGCGAAAGCGTCGTTTTGACAATGGTTCTATCAATTTCGACCGTCATGAGGTTAAGTTCGACATAGATGAAAGTGGCAAGCCGATAGGGGTTTATTTCAAGGTATCTAAGGAGGCGAACAAGCTGATCGAAGAGTTTATGCTTCTGGCGAATCGCACGGTAGCAGAATTTATCGGTAAACCCAGAGACGGGAAAAAGCCCAAAGCGTTTGTCTATCGGGTACACGACTTGCCCGATCCCGACAAGATGGCTTCGTTCGCCGCTTTTATCACCCGCTTCGGTTATAAAATCAAGACCGAGGGTAGCAAAGCAGACCTTTCGAAGGGTATTAATAGTTTGTTGGCCAACGTACAAGGAAAGCCGGAAGAAAATTTGGTGGAGACGATAGCTATACGAGCCATGGCGAAGGCGGTCTATACGACTGTAAATATCGGTCACTACGGGTTGTCTTTCGACTATTATACCCACTTTACTTCTCCCATACGTCGTTATCCCGACTTGATGGTGCATCGATTATTGGAGCGTTATATGGCGGGTGGACGTAGCGTGAATGTTCAGTCGCTCGAAGACGAATGTAAACATGCTTCGGATATGGAGCAGCTTGCTGCCAATGCAGAGCGGGCTTCTATCAAGTATAAACAGGTAGAGTTTATGGGCGAACGTTTGGGCGAGGAGTACGACGGCGTTATTTCGGGTATTACCGAATGGGGGTTGTATGTAGAAATCAACGAGAATAAATGCGAGGGACTTGTGCCGATACGTGACCTCGAAGACGACTATTACGAGTTCGACGAGAAGAATTATTGTCTGATGGGGCGTCGCAAGCACCGGATATACCGCTTGGGCGATCCTATCCGTATCAAGGTAGCTCGGGCGAACTTGGAGCGGAAACAGCTCGATTTCGCTTTGGTAGAGTAGTTTGTCCGATAGAAGAGATCGCATAGATATGCCCCGGAAAAGCAAACGCTTTTCCGGGGCATATCTATTTTTTAAAAAGGTTGTAAAAAGGGAGTTATTCTTTTTTTTACTCTTTTTTAGCGTTATCTTTGCATAATGCGAAAATGGGCTGTGCCTCGGTATAACCAAGTGTGCTTGTTTCTACTCCCGGCTTGCTTTATCTTTGCATTATACGAAAAATCAGCGGTGAGAGATAGATATTTATGGAAGAGAATACGAATATAAATTCTGAGTTCGAGTACGGCTCCGATGCCATTAAGACGCTCGATTGGAAGGAGCATATCCGTCGCCGCCCCGGTATGTATATCGGGAAGTTGGGGGACGGTTCTCATGCCGATGACGGCATTTATGTATTGTTGAAGGAGGTTCTCGACAATGCTCTCGACGAGCACATGATGGGCTTTGGCAAACAGATTGTCGTGGAGATTTCGAGCGAGGTCGTTTCGGTGAGGGATTATGGTCGGGGTATACCTCTCGACAAAGTGAAAGATGTCTCTTCCAAGATGAATACGGGCGGTAAGTACGATTCGAAGGCATTTAAAAAGTCAGTCGGTCTGAACGGTGTCGGTATCAAGGCGGTCAATGCTTTGTCGTCGAGTTTTTTCATACAGTCTTATCGCGACGGAATGAGTAACTCGGTGAGTTATGCTTGCGGAGAAGTGGTCTCGGAGAGCGGTTTGACACCTACCGACGAGCCGAACGGTACATTGGTTCAGTTTTCTCCCGATGGAACGATTTTTAAAAATTATGCTTACCGGGAGGAATTGATAGAGCCGTTGCTTAAAAACTATGTATTCTTAAATACGGGACTGACCATTTTGTTGAACGGACGTAAATTCCATTCCCGTAATGGATTGGTCGATTTGTTGAACGAATACATGACGACCGAACCTTTATATCCCATCATTCATTTGTCGGGAGCGGATATAGAGGTGGTTATCACGCACAGCAACCAGTATGGCGAGGAATATTATTCGTTTGTGAACGGGCAACATACGACGCAGGGAGGAACACACTTGACTGCTTTCAGAGAGGCGGCTACCCGCACGATTAAGGAGTTTTATGCCAAGAATTTCGAATATACCGATATTCGTAACGGTATGGTAGCGGCAATCAGTATCAAGGTGGAAGAACCTGTATTCGAGTCGCAAACCAAGACCAAGCTCGGTTCGAAAGACGTGGGACCCGATGGACCGACCATCGCAAAGTTTATCGGCGATTTCTTGAAAAAGGAATTGGATAATTATCTGCATAAAAACGGCGAAGTGGCCGATGTGATGCTGAAAAAGATATTGGCATCGGAAAAGGAACGCAAAGCGATAGCGGGGGTTACGAAGTTGGCACGGGAGCGTGCGAAGAAAGCGAATTTGAATAACCGCAAGTTGCGTGATTGCCGCATACACTACAACGATACCAAAGGCGACCGACAGGACGAGAGCTGTATTTTCATTACCGAGGGGGACTCGGCAAGCGGTTCGATTACCAAGATTCGTAATGTGGAGACGCAAGCGGTCTTCTCTTTGCGGGGTAAGCCGTTGAATACTTACGGACTGACCCAAAAGGTCGTTTATGAGAACGAGGAGTTCAACTTGCTGCAAGCTGCCCTTAATATAGAGGACGGTATCGAGGGGCTCCGGTATAATAAGGTGATTATCGCAACCGATGCCGATGTGGACGGTATGCATATCCGCTTGCTGATGATTACTTTTCTTTTGCAATTTTTCCCCGACCTTATCAAGAAAGGGCATGTTTATATTTTACAGACTCCGCTGTTTCGCGTGAGGAATAAAAAAGAAACACATTATTGCTATACAGACGAGGAACGGCTCGCCGCTATCAAGAAGTGCGGAGCGAATCCCGAAGTGACACGATTCAAAGGATTGGGTGAGATTTCGCCCGACGAGTTCCGTCAGTTTATCGGACCGGATATGCGTCTCGACCGGGTATCGCTGCGTAAGGAGGATTTGGTGAAAGATTTGCTCGAATTTTATATGGGCAAGAACACCATGGAAAGACAAAACTTTATTATACAAAATCTGGTTATAGAAGATGACACCAATCTCGTCTAAAAGGATAGCTGTGTTCCCGGGAACATTCGACCCTTTTACTCTCGGTCATATGTCGATTGTGAGCAGGGGGCTCGAATTGCTCGATGAAGTGGTCATAGCCATAGGTATCAATGATTCGAAACGCACTTATTTCACTGTGGAACAGCGGTTGGAAATGTTGAGGGATTTGTTTCGGGATAATCCTCGGATTCGAGTCGTTTCGTACGACAGCCTCACCATCGACCTTGCGAAGCAATGGAATGCCCGGTTTATTCTGCGGGGTATCCGGTCGGTGAATGACTTCGAGTATGAGAAGACTATCGCCGACGTGAACCGGAAATTATCGGGGGTAGAGACGATAATTTTGTTTACCGAGCCGGAATTGACTCATATCAGTTCTACCATTGTGCGGGAGCTTTTAAGGTTCGGTCACAGTGTCGATGAATTTGTTCCCAAAGGGTTGAAATTAGTATAATTTTAAGTTGAAGATGAAAAGACTATTTTTTATCATATTCCTACCCGTGATAGCGGTGGGAGTCATGTGGTCGCAAGGCCAAAGCGAAGGAATGCGAAAACTCAGTTTAGCCGATTTCGCCATAACGAATTTGTATGTCGATGAGGTAGACGAGAATAAGTTGGTGGAGGATGCCATTCGGGGTATGCTCGATAAACTCGATCCGCATTCGACCTACACGACAGCCGAGGAGACCCGGGAGATGAACGAGCCTTTACAGGGTAATTTCAGCGGAGTGGGTATCCAGTTCAATATGAATAAAGATACGTTGTATGTGATACAGACTATCGTTGGTGGACCTTCGGAAAAGGTGGGAATATTGGCGGGTGACCGTATCATCGCTGTAAACGATACAACCATAGCCGGAGTGAAGATGAAAAATACCGACATCATGAAACGGCTACGCGGGGAATCGGGTACGGTGGTGCGAGTGACCGTATTGCGCAAAGGGGTGAAGGAACCTATCGAATTCAGAATCGTACGCGATAAAATACCTATTTACAGTATCGATGCATCTTATATGGCCGATAAAGAAACGGGCTATATACGGGTGAGCCGTTTTGCCGTGACGACAGACAAGGAATTTTCTGATGCCATTAAGGAGTTGAAAAAGAAGGGCATGAAGAATCTTATTGTCGACTTGCAAGGCAACGGCGGTGGATTCTTGACCAGTGCTATCGCTATGGCCGACGAGTTTTTGGACGACGGGCAGTCGATCGTTTATACCGAAGGTCGTCGTTCTCCACGGGACGATGCTTTCGCTTCGAAACGGGGGCAGTTCCAAAAGGGGAAATTAGTTTTGCTGGTCGATGAGAGCTCGGCTTCGGCAAGTGAAATCCTTTCGGGAGCGATTCAAGATTGGGACCGGGGTATAATCGTAGGGCGTCGTACCTTCGGGAAAGGTTTGGTTCAACGTCCCATACCATTCCCCGACGGATCGATGATAAGGTTGACTGTCGCCCGATATTATACGCCTTCTGGCAGGAGTATACAGAAGCCTTATGACAAAGGCCACGAGGCATACGAGCGGGAATTGCTAGACCGGTTCAATCATGGAGAGCTTATTTATACCGATAGCATTCACTTCCCGGATTCGTTGCAATTCCAAACTTTGAAGAGTAAACGTACGGTATATGGCGGCGGGGGTATTATGCCCGATATTTTTATACCGTTAGACACGACGATTTATACCGATTTCCATCGGGATTTGTTGGCGAAAGGGGTATTGAATCAATATCCGGTCAATTATCTCGACAGCCATCGGAAAGAGTTGACGAATAAGTATAAAAAGGTGGACCAGTTTGTCGAAGAATTTGCGGTTACGGACGATATGCTTGCTGAATTGTTGAAGATGGGAGAAGCCGAAAAGGTGAAATATAACGAGGAGCAGTATCGGAAATCCAAAGGGTTGATAGCTTTGCAAATAAAGGCTCTTATTGCCCGGGATATGTTCGACACGGCCGCCTATTTCAGAGTAATGAATCCTCGAAATCCTTCGTTCGTCAAGGCTATGGAAATTATAAATGACGATTTGGAGTATAATCGTTTGTTACAACCTAAGTCATAAAGTAGTTTGTCTATATAGATACCGGGGCTGGATAATTCTAGCCCCGGTTCTTTTTTATCCTTATCTTTTTTCCCGATCGCCCAGGGAAGATATTTATTCACGAAGGGAATGAGGAGATATATGACGAGCAGGGTGAGTGCGACGTCGATGTATCCGGTGAATACTTCCCGATGCCCGAATATTTTCATGATGGCTCGTTGGAAAGGAGTTTGTATGAGAATATGTATGCAGAGGATAAAGAGGGTAGATGTTCCTAAGGTACGAACAATCGCACATATATGGTTCTTGTTGTCGTTGAAATAGGAAAGGGCGGACATGAAACAAAGAAACAAGACGATGGCTTTTAGGAAAAAATAGGCAGGCAGATTACAGTCGATGGCTTGTAAGCCGATGAAAGCGACGAGGGTTGTCAGTACAATGATGTATTTTGATTGGTAGTCGAGAATCAAGCGAGATAATTTCAGGCCGAACAAGTTGCCGATTATGAAATAGGGCAACCATTGCACTGCGTTATTGAACATGAAAATGGTCGGGTAAGATTTGATTTCCTCGTTCCAGATCATGATTACTGCGGTCAATATGAGATATATGATTGTCCGGTATTTTTCCGGAGTGATCTTGTTCATGCACCAGTATATCAGTTGCATGACGAACAAGCAAAATATGAACCAAAGCGGAACATTGACAAATAGATAATCGCTTTTGTTTGTTATGTCGAATATATCGAAGATGCACCCCCAATCGAAGTTGTTGAGCGTACGGTAATCCCAAAGGTTAAAAATGATTCGGAACGGGTAGGATAGGAGGTAGAAGAAAGTGAATGGGATAATGAGCGTTTTGACTTTCTTTTTTAGGAAAGCGGGAAATAGTTCTTCTTTGAAAAAGAATCCGGAGAGAAAGAAAAAAAGTGCATTTATGTAGGTTACATTGTACCATTGCGGGTGTACAGTGTGACTCCATACGACACCGATGATGGCGATTCCTTTAATAAGATCGATGTAATCGATTCGTTTTGAATAGGTTGGTTTTACCCCCCCCTAATTGTTAAAACTTGTTTATCCATACTATTCTGTTGTTTGAGATGATTTCGTGTCCTGTTTTTGTCGTTGTCTCCCGATTGCCCACGGGATATATTTCTCGGTGAAAGGTATAAGAAAGTATATGAGGAGCATAGTAAGCGCAAGGCAGATTAATCCGGTGAGTAAGTCCGGTTTTCCGGTGATGGCGCGTGCCATCGATTGTATAGGGGCTAATAGGAGTACATGAATACCCATGATAAAGAGTGATGATTTCCCGAAATATCGGACTGTCGTCCATATCATCGAGCAACTGTTTTCGAAGCAAGACAGTAGGGAAAGTATTGCTACGAATATGGTCAATGCTTTGATAAAGGCAAGGATAGAGGTATCGATCGGCAAGTATTGGAACCCGATGAACAGGGCAAAACATGTCGGGGCGAGGAGATATTTCAGAGAGGACTTGGAAAGAAATCGGGCTATTTGTAGTCCGAAAAGGTTTCCAGCAATAAAATAGGGGAGACACTCGATGGCGATATTGAACATAAACGGTGTGTGCCAAGACTCGATTGTGCCGTAACCAGCGTATAGGGCAGCTAAGATTACCAAGAACCAGCAGCTGCGGTATTTATTACGGGGTATTACTCTGTTCAGACACCAAAAGATAATTTGCATGACGAACAGGCAGACGAGAAACCACAGAGGTATGTTCACTGTGAGGTAGTCGGGTGTATTGGAAATAGAAAAGATTTCCAACAGGCTATCCCATGCGAATCCGTGTAGGGTGCGAAAGTGTCCGAAATAGAAGGCCATTCGGGCGAGGTAGGAAAGTATGTAAAAGAAAAGGAACGGAATAAGTATGGTTCGGATTTTCTTTTTTAAAAAGGGAATGAATGGCTCGTCTTTGAAAAAGATTCCCGATAAGATGAAGAAAAGTGCGCTTATGTGAATGAGATCGCACCATTGCGGATGAAAGGTGTGTTTCCACACGATTCCCAGAATGGCGATTCCTTTGAACAGATCGATACTGTCGATTCGTTTTTGTGCAGGCGATTTTACGCTTCTCGATTTGTCACAGTTCGTATTCAATGTGCGTTGATGTTTATAACGATATGAAGGATTGAACCGAGATATTACCCTTCCCTCGCTTTGTTTGGACGAGTATAAATGCGATTACAGTGCCGATTATGGCTCCGATCAGCTGCGCTTCGACGCCCCAGCTCAGCAGGGCGCATACCATGGCTATTAGGCAACCTGCTGCCAAACAGAATGTCGCTATCATGGAAGTGAGCAGTTCTATGATAACAAGTATGGCCGCAATAATGAGCCACAAGAGCCAACTTGATATAATTGTGTCCATCGCAATTTGAAATCGGATTGTTTTTCCGAGGTTATTTGTCTGTTGTTTATGTACAAATATAATGGGAATATCGATAAATTGAAAGGGTATCGATATTTTTTATAAGAAAGGGAGCTGTGCCGCGGCACAGCTCCCTTTTCCTGTATAGAGGAAATTGTTATTTCAATCCCCGATTGCGAAGCAGGGCATCGGGATTAGGCTCTGCTCCACGGAATTGGCGATAAAGTTTCATGGGGTCTTCGCTCCCGCCTTTTTCGAGAATGTTTTCACGGAATGCTTTGGCTGTCGCAGGGTCGAAGATACCGTGTTCTTTGAATGCGTCGAAAGCATCGGCATCGAGAACTTCGGCCCAGATGTAGCTGTAATATCCTGCACAGTAATCGTTGGTGAAGATGTGCGAGAAGTAGGTGCTACGGTAGCGATAGGTGATTTCGTCGATGAGTCCGACGGATTGCGCTACTTCTTTTTCGAATTGGCGCACATCGTATTCTTCAACTTCGTCTATTTCGTGCCAACGCATGTCGAGGATAGCCGCAGCTAAAAATTCGGTGGTGGCGAATCCTTGATTGAATTTAGAGGCTGCCTCCATTTTGGCGATTAACGAGTCGGGAATGACTTCGCCGGTTTGATAATGTTTGGCATATAATTTCAAGACTTCGGGGTGCGTTGCCCAGTGTTCGTTGATTTGCGACGGTAGCTCTACAAAATCGCGTGCGACACTGGTCCCGCTTACCGAGGGGTAGTGGCAACGGGTGAGCATGCCGTGCAGGGCATGTCCGAATTCGTGGAAAAGGGTTTGCACTTCGTCGATGGTAAGCAAAGAGGGAGTATCGGCGGTAGGTTTGGTGAAGTTGGCCACGTTGTAAACGATGGGGCGTACTTCTTTACCGTCTTGTACGTAGGCTTCACGGAAGTTGTACATCCAAGCTCCGGCACGTTTCCCGGCACGGGGGAAGTAATCGGTATAGAATACGGCCAAATGTTTGCCGTCGGCATCTTTCACTTCGAATGCGCGGACATCGGGGTGATAGACCGGCATATCTTTCAATTCGGTGATAGTGATTCCGTATAATTTATTGGCAACCATGAACGCACCTTCACGTACGTTGTCGAGGCTGAAATAGGGTTTCAGTTCGTCTTCGTTCAAATCGTATTTGGCTTTGCGTACTTTTTCGGCATAGTACCACCAATCCCACGGGGCGAGTTTGAAACCGCCGCCTTCGGCGTCGATGATCTTTTGCATGTCGGCTACTTCTTCTTTTGCACGGGGTATCGCATAGGCCCATACCCGATTGATGAGATCGTTGACGTTCGCATCGGTTTTTGCCATGCGATCGTCGAGGGCAAAGTCGGCATAAGTATTGAATCCCAGTAGATTGGCCTTCTTTAAACGGAGGTTGACCATTTTCGATACGATTTCTTTATTGTCGAATTCGTTGTCGTTGTCGGCTTTGTTGATATAGGCTTTATAAACTTTTTCGCGCAGATTGCGGTTGTCGGCGTATTGCAGGAATGGGAGGCGGCTGGGTGCATCGAGGGTAAATCCCCATTTACCGGCTTTGTTGCGAGCAGCCGCTTCGTCGGCTGCTGCCGTGACTACTGCCTCGGGCAAGCCTGCGAGGTTGGTTTCATTGTCGATGACCAGTTCAAAAGCGTTTGATTCGGCTAAGGCATTGTCTCCGTATTGTATGGAAAACATAGCCAATTCTTTGTTAATCTCGCGAAGCGTGGCTTTATCTTCTTCGGAGAGAAGAGCACCCGCACGAACAAAGTCTTTGTAGTGGTTTTCGAGAACTTTCATCTGTTCGGTGTCGAGGTTCTCTTTATCCCGGTTCTCGTATACAGTTTTAATTCGGGCAAAGAGTTCTCCGTTGAGCGAGATGTTGTCGTAATGCTCGGTCAGTTTGGGCGAAATCTCTTTGGCGATGGCTTGGAGTTCGTCGTTCGTTTCCGCCTCGGTCAAACTGCTGAATATCAGATTGACCTGAGTCAGTAGCATACCGCTGAATTCGAGCGGTTCGATGGTGTTTTTGAATGTAGGAGCCTCGGGGTTGGCAATGATTGCGGCAATTTCGGCATCGTGCTGACGGATGCCTTCTTCAAAAGCCGGCAAGTAGTGCTCGGGCTTTATTTGTTCGAACGGTGGAACCCCGAAAGGAGTGCTGAACTCGCTAAGCAGCGGATTCTCTTTTTGATTGCAAGAGATCATCATAAGACAAGTTAACGATGTTACTAAAAGTTTTTTCATGAGGTATAATATTACTGTGTTAATGATTTTCGGAATTTTCCCATACAAACCTTGTGACAAGGGGATAATGGTCTGAACTTTTATGTCGTTGGCGGACAAGCCATCGGGCTTCCATATTGCCTTTGTATAGGATATGGTCGATGCGGAACCAGAAGCGATTGGCATGATATGTGATTCCCGGTCCTAATCCCAATTCGTTGTAGGCGTCGCGAAAACCCATACTGTGGAACTTTCGGACGGAATAGGACAAGGGTGAGTCGTTGAAGTCGCCGCAGACGATGATATTACCGGGAATGTTTTGTATTTTCTCGGCTGTCAGGTCGGCTTGGCGATTTCGAATCTCGGCTGCGTTCATGAGTTTGGACAACAAGTGTTTCTTTATTTCGTCCAGTCGGTCGGTATTCGGGTGCGCCGTGATTTCATGATATAGTTCTTTGTCGGTTTGAGTCAATCCGATAGATTCCATGTGTTGGTTGACAACGGTGACTGTATGGTCTTCTATCTTTACCCGGTAAATGGCGATGGCGCTCGACTCGGAATATGCCGTATCGAACAACAATGTCGCCGGGTATTTCGACAGGAAGTTCATACCGTGGGTCGTAGGAATGCGGTAGGGGTACAGAGTGTGTATACTGTCTATTTGTTCCCGGGTGATTTTCAATCCCGGATTCGGAGCGAGCAGACCCGGACTTTCCTGCAAGCAAACAAGGTCGGCGTTTTGCGAGAGGATAAAGGAAAGGGTTCGGTTTTGCCGGGTATCTGTTCCTTCATAATCGAGGAAGAAGTAGGCATTATAAGTCATCAGGGAGAAACCGGGTTGGCTGTTGTCTATCGGCTGTGGTTTATGTATCGGACAGTATCGGGCTATTCCGCCCCAAGAGACGAGCAGTGCGGCGAGCGGGATCCAGATATAACGGGGATTATAGGCGAGCCATATAAAAAAGAACGCTATGCAGGCGAACAGATTCAGGGGAAATAGGAGTTCGACGAGTATGCCTATGCGGGAGGGAAAGTATGCCGAGTAGGAGCCGATGACGAGCAAAAGCCCCCATAGCATATTGAGCAGCAATAATATGACTTTGACGACATGTTTCATTACCACGTTATTTTTTCCCGGCTTCGAACAGTCTTTTCTTTTCTTCGGCAGAGAGCGAGGTATACCCCGATTTTTTTATTTTGTCGAGAATCGAATCGATTTCGTCGTTTTCTTTCTTTTTGCGGGCTCGGTATTCCATATCGGTCTCGGGCCGGGAAGAGGATCGGTTCGAAGGTCGTGACACTTTGATTTTCGGGCGGGGTTTGAATCCCGTTACGATTTTGTCGATGAGTTTGTTGACAGGCGCCGTCAAATCTTTCCCTTTTTCCCATCGCACAATAAACCAGTAGCCGAGAAGGGCTCCTCCGAGGTGAGCGATGTGCCCTCCTCCGTTGGCCGATGTGACACTCAACAGATCAATGACGATAGTAACCAGCGCAATGTATTTCAAAGATATAGCTCCGAGAAAAAGCAGGTTGACTTTGTAGTCGGGCATTCGGAATGCCGTGGCTACGACAATGGCGATTATCGAGGCAGAGGCTCCGCACAACAATCCTTCTTTGCCATCGAAATAGGGAAACAAATTGTACGAAAGCAGATATAATAAACCTCCGGCTATACCTCCCCAAAGATAGAGTCCTACCATTTGTTTTTCACTGAACGACATGAGAAATATTTGCCCGAACCAATATAGCCAAAGCATGTTGAACAGAATGTGCCATACATCGTAATGGACGAACATGTATGTGAGCAGAGTCCACAGATGGGTGATGAACTCATAGGGTATCGATGGCATTTCGATGAAGGGCATTATGACATGCCCGTCGATATTGAACAGCATCAAAACGACCCATGTGAGTCTCAGCAGCAGAAAGACCGCTACGTTGATATAGATGAGTTTCAGCAATACGGAGCCTTGCCTGAATTGCTGTTTCAGTTTGTCAATAATAGAATCCGCCACCGCCTATTCCTTTCTTTTTCCAATAACGAATCAAGAAGAAGCCGAAGAGCATGCCGCCTAAATGTGCAAAGTGAGCCACGCTGCTCATGCTTCCGCTGACACCGAAGAATAATTCGAGTAACCCGTAAAAGATAACAAAGTATTTTGCCTTGATGGGAATGGGTATGAATATGATGAACAACGGAGCATTCGGAAATAACATGCCGAAAGCCAATAAAATACCGAATGCTGCGCCAGAAGCTCCTACGGTTATAAAGATGTTGAGTTGTTGGGACGTTTGTTCCCAACCGTACAAGGCTACGGTTTCCGATATGGCTGAATGTAGTTCGAAGTACCATGCCGCTTCTTGCACCAATGCCGCTCCCATTCCTGTGGTAATGTAGTAGAATAGAAAACGTTTCCCTCCCCATACGGCTTCGAGAGTTCTACCGAACATGAAAACGGAGAACATATTGAAGAAAATATGTTCTATTCCGCTGGTGTCGTGTAAAAACATGTAGGTAATCAACTGCACGACATTGAAATCGTCGGCTGCAAAATAGTGTAACCCCAGCCAATAGTTCAAATTTATTCCGGCAATTTTAGGTAGAGTTAAAGCTGCCAGCCACACGATGAAGTTAACGATAATCAAGTTGAGTGTCACCGGTGGTATAGATCCCAAAAATGACCTGTTTTGCATATATCAAATGTACTTTTCTTACGGAGTGTAAACCATTCATTCCAAGCAGGGTAAATGTATTATACTCTGATTGTTCGGACAAAAGTAATGATTTTTCGAGTATTTAGTCAAATATAGCTTACTTATATTATAAAATCGAGGCTTTTATTATATTTTTTTACTTTATTGTTTGCAGTATTTCGTTTTAATCTTTACATTTGCGGTGCTGCTCTTCGTGGAGAATTATTTACTTAACTTTAAATTATACGCGTTATGAACAAAACTGAACTTATCAATGCCATGGCAGAAAAAGCCGGTTTGAGCAAAGTTGATGCTAAAAAAGCATTGGATGCTTTCGTAGAAGCTGTTTCTGAATCTCTTGTTAAGGGTGACAAAGTGGCCCTTATCGGTTTCGGAACTTTCGGTGTTACTGAAAAAGCAGCTCGTACGGGTATCAACCCTGCAACCAAACAAAAAATCACTATCGCTGCTAAGAAAGTGGTTAAATTCAAAGCCGGTGCAGAATTGGCAGACAAAGTAAAATAGGCATTTATTTTATTATGGCATAGAAAAGGAAAGGCTGGGAAGGTCTCTCCTTTTTTATTTATATGCCTCGACAGTCGTTTATAGCTCGGTCGATAGGTAGGGGGAATGGGATCAGTCGATAATTGGTGGGGATATCGACTCCGTAGGAAATCAGAAGGTATTGTCCTTTTATACCTTTACTCCCTCCATCAAAAGTTATATAATCTTTTCAACCCCCCTTGCCCTGCGGGCACTCCCCCTCTATATCCTTACAGAAACACCCCGCAATACTACGAGACACGGCAGGGGGGAGAGGTTATATAAATATTCCATTTTTTCTAACACTAATCAAAAATCTCTAAGATATTATTCTTAACCCCTCTCATCGTCGCTATCGCTCCTTTGTTTCTCCCCTATATTTTGCTGTGCAAAACACAGGGGAGAAGTGTGAATACCTTCGATAACGGGAACAGAGTGATGCATCTCCCTCTCCTCCTTGCCGTGCCCCGTAGCATTATGGGGTGTTTCCGAATAAACATAGGGGGAGTGTCCAGAGAACGAAGGGGTTAATACAAACAAAAACTTTACTCTCAAATATCCCGCTTTTATCGGGTGGTGAAGGCACAAGGAAATAGAGGGAAAGTACCCTCAGGGTGAAGGGGTTAAACTCCACAATCAAAGATTATGTAATCTTTTCGACCTTTTTCTGAAAAGACTGGAATGAGATTGTCTGCGAAGATTTCATCGCTAAAATCCATGTCTATCCCACGGATTTTTTACTGAATCTAAGAAGCTGTTTTAAATTTATTCCGAGACAGATTGAGACCTATGTTGAAGTAGATTGGAGTCCGAGACAGGGGCTCAATATGGCCGGAACATACCTGCTTGCAATGATAATATTATTTCTCAATAAATTTAAAAACAACTTCTTAATTATCAAAGGTTTATTTTCTTTTTGCAGTTACGGTGAGTCCACCGTTTTTTATAAGTGATAAGCTGTCTGAAAATTTTTTCGAGTCCTAATATCTCGGAGTGGTTGAGCATGTTGTGAGACAGCGGTTCCATGAAAGAGACGGGTGTCGGTTCTGCTGTGCCGAACTGTTCGGGATAAAGGACTATTAGATTGTTGTTGGCGAAATATTTGGAGAGGAAAGAAGGAATATTGTCGGCCTCGGAATTGAACGAAACCGATGTGGGGCGCGCACTGACAACGATAAATAGGTCATCGTCGAGTACAACGTTGGCAAGAAGCAGAATATCGTCCCAGCTTTCCAAAATTTCAAATTCGTTTCTGATATTGTATCTTCCGGCTCGTAATCGGGCTTTCAAATAGGGAATGGTTTCGGCATAAGCATAGAATATAGCACGGCAACCTATTTGTTTCGCCATGTTCGCCACTCGGTCTATCCATCGGGCGAATCCTGTTTCGTATTCGGCCTTGCGGGGAACGGCTATGACGATACGGGTAACCGTGTTTATGGGATTGACACATTTCGAAATGAGTATCATTTTATTCGTGCTTTTCAAGAGCGATTCTATTTTTGCGCCGAAAAACGTGTCAACGATATTTGCTTTGTGATGTAATCCGAGTACGACCTCCGTTATATTTTTTTCTTTCATGGTGTGGATAATCCCGCTGGTTATGTTCATGTCGTATCGGGCGATCGGGATTAATTTCGTATCGGCGGAAGATGCTACTTTCCCCGCATATTCGAGAACGGCTTGTGAGAGGAAGTTGCTTTTTTTATCGTCGTCGGTTACATGCAGAGCGTAAAGTGCAGATTTCTTTTGCGGAGATTTTAACAAGAGGGCCAGATTGATCAGGTTTTCGATCGTGTCGGGATTAGCCACAGGAATTAATATCTGCTCGTTCTGTATAGGTGACTTGTAACTGGCGGGTTCGTTATTTTGTATTTCGATAACTATGCGTCGGGCGGCCTTTTCGGTAACCAATGTACTGATAATGCAGGTCACTAAAATCATGACGATAGTGCCGTTGAGTATTTCTTCGTTGAAAAGTCCTATGTCGTGACCGATGATGACGGCCGCGAGCGTGGCGGCAGCCTGAGCATTGCTCAGTCCGAAGATGAGTTGCCGGTCGGATTTCGTCATGTGGCAGGTCTTTTGAGTGAGCCATGCTGCCAACCATTTGCAGATGGTTGCCACTACCGACATGTTTATGGCGACGATGATCGTTTCGGTGCTTTTGAAAATTACTCTCAAATCGATGAGCATGCCTACACCTATGAGAAAATAGGGTATGAACAGGGCGTTGCCTACAAATTCGAGGCGGTTCATCAAGGGGGAAACGTTGGGGATAAAACGGTTCAGAACAATGCCTGCGAAAAATGCTCCCAAGATGGCTTCCAGCCCGATAACTTGCGCCATATAAGATGCCAGGAAGACAAGGGCCAAGATAAATATGAATTGCGTGACATTATCATTGTAGGTCTTGAAAAACCATCGGGTGAGCCGGGGATAAATGTATAGTATGGCTATGCTGTAAATCGTTATGTTCACCGATAGTCTGAGCCAGAAAAATTCGGTCAAGTCGCCTCGTACCATACCAGAAATTACAGCTAAAATAATCAAGGCTCCCAAGACTGTGAAAATGGTTCCGGCGATAGTGATAGGGACGGCTCGGCTACGGGATATTCCATATCTGCTGATAATGGGGTAGGCTATCAGCGTGTGCGAGGCGTACATACTTGCCAATAGTATGGAAGTCATTAGGTTGAGATGGAGGGTGTAGTAACTGATCGCGCTTCCTAAAATCATGGGTATGAGAAACGTGTATAGCCCGAATATGATCCCGTCTTTTTTGCTTTTCTTGAAATCATACATGTCGATTTCGAGTCCTGCCAAAAACATGAGGTAAAGGATTCCCACGTTTCCGAAAATTTCAAAACTACTGTCGCGAGCCAATAGATTCAGACCGTTGGGGCCGATGATTACACCCGCTATGATCAGGCCGATGATGTGGGGAACACGTATGCGGTTGAGTAATATCGGGGCAAACAAAATAATGACCAGCACGATGAAAAATATCAGCACCGGATTTTCGATAGGTAGAGTCGCGATACCGCTCATAACCCCTGTAATTTAAATGCGAAACTTATAAATGGTGACAAAAATAGAGTGACCCGAGTGCGAAAGCAAATTAATTTGTTTCTGCCAAAGTGGAATCTATTTTCGCTTTGTGGCAAAATTAATGATAAAAGTTATTTCTTGCAAGGATTTTCGACCTTCTGTTCGAGATGTGTTACTGTTGGCTAAAATACAGCTGGAATGATATAATAATGAGCGTTTTGTTATAGAATTTCATAAATATATTGTATATTTGCGCCAATTTTTAGTATTCTGGAATAATAAGGATTCCTAATAAGTAGTAATTATAAAAGAAAGAAAATGAAAGTCGCTATTGTGGGCGCCAGTGGCGCTGTCGGACAAGAGTTCCTAAAAGTTTTGGACGAACGGAATTTCCCGATTGACGAGCTGTTGTTGTTCGGGTCCTCTCGTAGTGCGGGTCGTGAGTATACCTTTCGAGGTAAACCGATTACGGTCAAGGAATTGAAACACAATGACGATTTCAAAGGTGTGGATATAGCTTTCACATCGGCAGGAGCAGGAATTTCTAAGGAATTTGCCGAAACGATTACCCGATACGGCGCTATCATGATCGATAATTCGAGTGCATTCCGCATGGACGAAGAAGTTCCTTTGGTTGTTCCAGAAGTGAACGGCGACGATGCATTCGTTCGTCCTCGCGGGATTATCGCGAATCCTAATTGTACTACCATACAAATGGTGGTTGCCTTGAATGCCATAGAGTCACTTTCTCATATCAAGAGAGTGCATGTCGCAACTTATCAGGCGGCGAGCGGAGCCGGTGCATCGGCGATGGCCGAGTTGAGAAAACAATATGAACAGATCGTTGCGGGTGAAACTCCTACGGTAGAGAAATTTTTCTTTCAGCTGGCCTATAATCTGATTCCTCAGGTCGATGTTTTCACCGACAATTTATACACGAAGGAGGAAATGAAAATGTTTCACGAAACCCGTAAGATCATGCATTCCGATATAGCCGTGAGCGCCACTTGCGTGCGAGTGCCGGTGATGAGGGCTCATTCGGAGGCTATCTGGATAGAAACGGAACGGCCTGTTTCTGTGTCGGAAGCTCGTGAAGCATTCGCTCATGCGAAAGGTGTGGTCTTGGAAGACGATCCGGGGAACCGGGTGTATCCCATGCCATTGAATAAGGCGGGTAACGATCCTGTGTATGTGGGGCGTGTCCGGTCTGATATTTCTAATCCGAATGGCTTGTCTTTCTGGACTGTGAGCGATCAGATTAAGAAAGGCGCCGCCTTGAATGCCGTTCAGATCGCCGAGTATTTATTGGAGCATTCGAAGTTACAAAGTAGAGAATAGAGACTTCCGTGAGTTTTCGGTTATGGGCTCTATTCTACGTACTATTTTTTGTTTGTGAACATGGTTTGTGTTTCGGTATAAAACGGAGCAAACTTATTTCTACTTTCGTTTACTATTGTGATTGGTATATAATGAAGAAGGCTGTATAATTTATACAGCCTTCTTCATTTCTGTTTTTTATCGATTAATCGTTCTTGTAGTCTGTGGTGAGGCTTTCTTTCCCAAGATAGAAAAGTTTTGCTTTGACAACAGAGGCGCTGCAATCGACAGGAGCTTCCCAAAGCGTGGAGGTTGCGGTCGGTTCGCTTCCGTCGGTGGTGTATCTTATTTCGGCCTGCGGAATGGGAGAGTTGGCATATAGTTTTCCTTCGACAATTTTAATTCCGGGCTGTGCCACGCGGAAATTAAAACCGTCGGCAGCCAGACGGGGCAGTTCGATTTCGGCTATCTTGGCGTTGTAAATGGCCCGAGCCTTTTCATATAGAGCCTGTTTATCGTCGTTCGGGACAGGGGACCACTCGGGATAGGCATTCCAGCCGCGTTCTACCAGTCCGAAAATTTTGGGGAATACATAGTATTGTACCATATCGAAACTGCCGATGGTCTCGGAGAAAAGTTGCGCCTGTACGCCTTTGATGCGTGGACGCGATTGTTCTGTGAGCTGTATTTTTCCTTTTCCGGCCGTTTTGAGATTGTTCTTTTCTCCTGCCTTGTTTTCTCTTGCCGAGCAATAAACGTTGTATGGCAATATGTTGAACGATGTAAACTCATTGACGTAACCTCCCCATGTGAGTCCCGGTTCGTCTTTGTGCGGGTTATAGGCCAAGTCGATATAAAGGTTGTTGACATTGCAAAGTATTACGTCGTATCCTTCGTTGGCCACGGTGTAGGGAACAACATCCTGTTTGCCGATTGTGCTCCAACAATATACACCGGCGAAGCGGGGAGCTATGCGGGCGTTCGTTTCGGGAGAGTGGTGTAGAGCGACTTCTTGCCAGCCTGAGGTTTTCACTCCTTTTTTCGACAGCATTTCCGTGATGTTTTCCAAGAAGTATTCCGATAGCTCGTGGGTGTCTTTCATGTTTTTTTCTTCCATGAATTGGTGGCAGATGGGGGAACCCGTCCAAGAACCTCTGGGTACTTCGTCTCCTCCGATGTGAATCGTTGCCAAAGGAGCGCCGGCATCTTTGTACATTTTAATGATTTCGTCGCTGACTTTGTCCATGAAGCGATAGACAGAAGGCATGGCTACATTCATAATGTTGTCGGTATAGGCTTGTGCCGATGCATATCTCGATGTGTCGGTTGCTTCGGAAAGGAGATATTCCCGAGCCTTTTCCATATCTTCTTCTTTCAATCGGTTGAAGCGGGCTTCCATCGCTTTGATAGCAGCGCGCGCGTGTCCCGGCGATTCTATTTCGGGTATGACGGAGATGTGTCGTTTTGCAGCATATTTCAGTATTTCGATGAAGTCTTCTCGGGTGTAATATCCGTTTGCCGTGGCAGTGGTATCGTTTGGATTCCAGCCTCCGTAATATACGGGATACAGGCATTGGCTTTCGTCTTCGGTGAATCCTCGGCGAGACCCTATTGCCGTGAGCTCTTCCAACCCGGGGATTTCTAATCTCCAAGCCTCGTCGTCGCTAAAATGGAGATGAAGCGCGTTTATTTTATAAGCGGCGAGTTGGTTTATCAGTTTAAGCAAGTCGGCTTTTTTCGTGAAATTTCGTGCGATGTCGAGCATCATACCCCGATATAACAAGTCGGGATAATCATTGATCGCTATATTTTCGAGTTTCGCGGGAATGGTCTGTTTTTTGAGTAGTGAGACGAGGGTTTGAGTTCCGTTGAAAATAGCGTGCGGGGTTCTGCCACTGATGGTTATGTAATTGTCTTTTACGTCGAGGCGGTAGTGCTCGTCGTTTTTGGCTTTCATGTTTTTGGGGAAATGGCACAGGGCTATAACGGTCTGACCTTTGTCTGTGACGTTGTATCCCATTTCTTTTAGATTTTGAATCAGTAGTTTCGCTTCGTCGGCAAAACCATCTTCGACACTCAAAGATATGTTTTTGGATATTATACTCGTGCCTTCTCTCGGAGTTACTTCTTTCAGGGAGGGCAGCATGTCGTAGGTTTGGATCTTATATGTGGTTTCGAGAGCTTGATTGTCGGCGTATACTTTTTCTCCGTCGGGATAGGGAGGAGTGATTTTGCTCGAAGCGGTCCATTGCTCTTGGCGGTCGAACGGTGCGATGTTGAAGGGAATGGAAATTTGTTTGTTGTCGGCCGTAACAAAGAACGGAGATTTTGGTGCGAATAAGGTTTGTATCAGAGCACTTTGATTCAAATAATTAATTTTTATAGAATCGCCGGGAGCGAGAGCTTTCCATGATTCGGAAGGTGTTATTTGATAATATCCGGCGTTGACCATTTTTATGGCAACAGGGGAGTCTTTTTCCGTTTTTACGGTCAGAGGGGCAAGTTGGGTATAATATATTTCCCAATCCGATTCCAATGGTTTGTCTGAGGTATTGGTAATGGTGAAAGAACTTTCGTAAAATCCGGGAGTTGCTTCGTTTTTTACCATTTCCCATTGCAGGGAGACCGGACTTTCCTTTGTGTTGTTGCAAGCACAAAGTGCTGTGATCGCCGCTGCGATAAGTAAATGTTTCAAATGTTTCATTTTCATGGTGAGTTATTTAGTGTGAATAATCATTGATCGTTTGTATTTACCAACCGGAAGTCGAACCTCCGCCGCCTGTGGCTCCTCCCCCGAAGCCTCCCCCGAATCCGCCTCCGAAACCTCCGCCTCTACGGCCACTTCCGACAACTGTGGCGGCTACGATAATGGGTATGATATACTGTTTACAGTCTGTTTTGTGACAGTGGGAACAATAGTATCTTTTTTCTCCTAATCCGGTGCTGACCGTGGTGGCTCTGCGTAGAATGTGGTCGCCTTCGAAGCTGTAAGCCCGGCTGTGGCAGTACGGGCATTTCTGGTATTGAGTAAATTGGTTTTCATAAGGATATACCAATGTATTCCCGCAATGGTCGCAGAGCCATACGTCGTAATCTACCGAGTTCAGCCGTTCTTCCGTGTTTTCTTGCGGTGTGAGGTATCGGTTGTCTTCTTCTTCGTCGAGCTTTCTCATTTTGTTTCCGCAAGATTCACAATTGCGAGGCTTGTTGCGAAGACGCTTCAACCGTCGTCCGAGCCCTCCGTAAAGGAGAAGCACGAAGAATGGGAACAAAAAGCTGCCGGCTAAGAGATACGGGCGAAATCCGGCCAGCCGTTTGTATCGCTCGTAGGCGTCTTTTTTAGCATAATGAGCGATGTTCCAAAGCATAGCAAATAACAAAATGTGAGATACGACGAGGGAAACCGTGAGGTATATACCGATGATTCTCTCCCAGTCGATTCCTTTTTTTACCGGTGCGGCGGTAAGTTCTTTTACGGCCTCGGGAGTTGTTAAAATTCGGGTAATGGCATTCATTCCGTCGAGGATTCCTTTATCATAGTCTCCTTGTTTGAATTGTGGTATAACGTATTGCGTTTGTATGCGTTTACAAATGGCATCGGGTAATATTCCTTCTATACCATACCCTGTGCGGAATGTAATTCTGCGTTGGTCGAGTACCAATAAAACCAGCAGTCCGTTGTCGTTTTGTTTTCCTATTCCCCATCGGGTAAAAAGTTCCGTGGCGAAGTCGTCTATGTCGTTGTCCCCAATGGACTGTAAGGCGATGACTGCAACTTCGGAAGTGTTGGCTTCTTGTAGGGAGAATAGCATTTGGTCGAGGGTGTTTACTGTCTCGGCCGATAAAATACCGTCTGGATTGCTTACGAAACGTCTCCCGTCATCAAGGTGCACATTGGGAACTTTATCGACCGTGTATTCAATCGCCCGTATGAGCGGGCAGACGAGTAACAATAGAGAAATTATAGCGATTTTTTTCATAATTCATATTTAGAGAGACGGCAAACTCATACCGTTGATTTTTCGATAGAGGTCGAGGGCATAGACGTCGGTCATACCCGATATATAATCGATGACGGCCTGAACTTTACCGTATAGCGTGGTGGAATGTACTTCGTATTGTTCGGGTACTTTGTTCAGCAATAGTCTCGAATAGGCTTTGTCGGGGAATCGTACGGCATCCAAGAATTTGTCAAGCAGAACGGAAATGATGCGATTACCTGCTAACTCGATATCCAGGACATCGGACGATTTGTAAATTTTCGTCCATGCGGTGTCGGCGCAATTTTGGTAGGCCGTCCGGGGCCTTTCGGAAATGTGGTCCACCAAAGCTCCTTTGAATCTTCCCTCTAACAGCGCTTGTTCTTCCCGGCAAAACAGCGTGGAACATTCGTCTATGAGCGTGCCGATGACACATGACCGCAGATAAACGATTTGCTCGTTGAGGTCGCTCACTATTTCCAAAACTTCGTTGATGTGTTTCTTTCTGTCGTCATCGAAAAAGTCGAGGAATAGTTTCTTGACGGTTTCGGTTGTCAGGATTTTCAGTTTATGGGCATCCTCGATGTCCATGATTTGGTAACAGATGTCGTCGGCAGCTTCGACCAAATAGACTAACGGGTGGCGATGGTATCGTTCGCCACTGTCGCCGTCCGGCAGTAATCCCAAGTCTCGGGCGATACGCAGGAAGTCTTGTTTCTCGGAGGTGAAAAATCCCGATTTTCCTTTTTTTGTCGATTGTATGGAGGAGTAGGGATATTTGACTATCGAGGCCAATGTCGAATAGGTGAGGGCGAATCCTCCGGGTCTCCGACCTTGAAATTGATGGGTGAGCAACCGGAAAGCATTTGCATTACCTTCGAAGTGCGTAAGATCTTGCCAATGATATTCGTTTTTCAGTTCTTGTTTTATTATTTGTCCGTTTCCCTCGGAAAAATAAGTTGCGATAGCTCTTTCGCCCGAATGCCCGAAAGGCGGATTTCCCAAATCGTGGGCAAGACATGCCGCCGAGGTGATGGCTCCCAAGTGGTTGAGTTTGTAACACCACGGTTCGTTTTTGTATTTTTCGCTGAGCACGGCCGACACGTTGTTTCCCAATGAGCGTCCTACGCATGATACTTCAAGGCTGTGGGTCAGTCGGTTATGGACGAAGATGCTACCCGGCAGAGGAAATACCTGTGTTTTGTTCTGTAATCGACGAAACGGGGCCGAGAAAACCAATCGGTCATAATCGCGTTGAAAATCGGTGCGAGTATGATGTCTGTCGTCATGGTATTGCTCCATGCCGAACCGTTTGGAGGTGATCAGTTTCTCCCAATGCATTTGCGTGGTTTTTTCTTGGGCTTGTGCGTTCATAAGGGTTTTATCGTCAATCTTTGCAAAAATAGTGAAAGTAGGATAAAACAAATTATTTGTTTTTCATACCGAATCTCTGCTATTTCACATTTTATGCAAATATAGTGAAAACCTCACCCGATTTACAGATGTATTGAATTAAAATATAAAAAATAGGCTGCTTTTTTGATAGGATTTCGTTATTTTCGCAAATTAAAAGAATAAAAATAAGTGTTCTCTATTAAAACATGCTCAGATGAAAGTTTCCGTCAAGATAGTCAATAAGTCGCATCATGCGTTACCTTCTTACAGTACTTTGTTCTCGGCCGGAATGGATATTCGCGCCAATCTGTCGGAGCCCGTTACGTTAGCTCCTATGGAGCGCCGGTTGATTCCTACCGGGCTTTTTATCGCTTTGCCCGAAGGATACGAGGCTCAGATACGTCCGCGTAGCGGGTTAGCGTTGAAGCATGGTATCACGATACCGAATTCTCCGGGAACGATCGATGCCGATTATCGGGGAGAGGTAGGTATCATCGTGTTGAACGCTTCGGACAAGCCGTTTACCATCGAAGACGGCGAGCGTATTTGCCAAATGGTGGTGAAAGAGTATTGTCGGGTAGAGTGGAATGAAGTGGATAGCTTGGACGAGACCGAGAGGGGAGCCGGCGGATTCGGTCATACAGGTGTGAAATAGCAACCTCCGAGAAATGATGATGGAGATGGGAATACGGAAATATGGGTTTACAAGAGGATTGACGTGCTTAATATTTGTTTTTATTTTGTGCGGCTGTGCCTCGACCAAAGGTATTGCGGATAAGTCGGGAGAGCTTTCTTCGGAGGATCGCCGGAAATTTGACTATTTCTATTTGGAGGCCGAGCGATTGAAAGCTATCGGAGAAAACGATGCCGCATTCGATTTGATGAGTCGGGCGGCCGATTTGGATACGACTAGTGCCGCCGCGCGCTTTTTCTTGGCTCCATATTATCTGAGAATGGGGTTTTACGAGCAGGCGAGGAAAGACTTGCGATATGCCGCTGAAAAATATCCCGATAATTATTGGTATAACGTAGTGTATGCCAATTTCTCACAGCAGAGCAACCGTCACGACGAGGCCATACGGATATGGACGCGGTTGCTGGAACAGAATCCTGATAAGCCCGAAATAAATTCGGCTTTGGCAGAAGCTTATACGGCCAAAGGCGATATGAAGCAGGCTGTCGCCTGTTATGATCGAATGGAGTCATCGATGGGTATGATGGAGCCGATTACGATAGAGAAGTTGAAACTTTATGAGTATATGGGCGATAAGGAGGCTATGGTGGCCGAGGCGGAGAAGTTGCAACGGACTTTTCCCCGAAATACCGATTATATGAGACTGTTGGGCGATATTTATTTGGAGGCCGGAAACGATTCGGCGGCTCTGTCGATCTATAATAAAGCTTTGGACCTTGAACCCGAAAACGGATATATCTATTTGTCGAGAGCCGGATACTATGAGAAACGAGGCGATACGATCGCTTATAACAACGAAATACGCAATGCTCTGATGAACCGACGTATCGATGTCGATACCAAACTAAGTATTTTCAGTACGTATATCGTCGGCCTCATGAAGAAAAAACAAGAGTTGAACCGGGTCGATTCCTTATTTGCCGAGATGTTGGAACAGTACCCTCAGGAAGAACCTGTTCATCGTCTGTTCGGTATGTATCTGTCGAGCCGTAAAGATTTTTCCCGTGCCGAGGAACAGTATGCGATTGCTGCCGATTTGGCTCCTACCAATCCGGAAAACTGGTTGCAACTGATAGGACTGTATCTTTATCAAGAGAAATACGCCGAGGTGATACGAGTGGGAAAGAGGGCTATACAATATGTTCCCGACCAAAAGGATATATATATGTATGTGGCGGTAGCCAGCGCACAGACTAAAAGTTATGACGAGGCCCTCTCGATGTTGGAAACAGGCTTGAATTATGTAGAGGAGAATGATGCGGGTACGAAGTCGTTTTTTTACGGGCAGATGGGCGATGTGTACCATTCGGCGGGAGATAAGGAGAAGTCGTATGAAATGTATGAGAAAGCTCTGTCTTACAATGCATCGAATATTCCGGTGTTGAATAATTATAGCTATTTTCTCGCTATGGAGGGGCAGGATTTGGATAAAGCCGAGCGAATGAGTGCACAGACCGTTAAGGCCGAGCCGGATAATGCCACCTATCTGGATACGTATGCTTGGATATTTTTCAAGCAGGGCAATTATTCTTTGGCACGGATTTATTTACAAAATGCGTTAGATAAGACGAAAGAGCCGAGTGCGGAGTTGTTCGAGCATTACGGCGATATTTTGTTTATGCTGGGCGAAGTCGACGAGGCTGTGACCTACTGGCAGAAGGCTCTTGAAGCAGGTAGCGAATCGGCCGAGCTGTTGCAAAAGAAAATCAAGAACAAGAAATATATCGAGAAATGAATCACATACGAATCGCGGTTTGCTCGATCGTTCTGCTGATTTTGGCAGGGTGTAAGGGTGGGAAGGAATTGATTTCAGAGCGTCCTGTTTCACAAGAGGTGCGGAATAATTTCGAGTCGTTAATGGCTTCCTATCCCGATTGGAATACGTTTTCTGCCAAAGGTTCCGCCGATTTATCTTTCGGAGCGAGCGGTTCTTTGAGTGCATCTACTCAACTGCGTATGGTTCGGGGTGAAGTGTTGCAAATCTCGGTGAGAATCATTTTGGGCATAGAAGTCGCCCGGTTATATATGACACCCGACAGTTTGTTTCTGGTGAATAAGATGCAGAAACAGTATGTAGCGGCATCGTTGCAGGAGATAGGGGAGAGGCTGTCCAGTCCTGTTTCGTTGCAGACCGTTCAAGATGCTTTGTTGGGACGTATATTTTTATTGAATAGCGCGAACAATGCATATGGTATAGATGATTTCGAGGTGATGGAATCCGGTTCCTCCCGTTGGTCGCTTTCTCCGAAACGGCAGGACGAGAGATTTGGTTACCGTTTCGATTTGGACGAAATAAAACTGCTTTCTACCCAAATGGGTTCGACGAGTGGACACAAAGAGATTGTTTGCCATTATACCGATTTTATTAAACAGGGGCAGAGCGAGAATTTTCCTACAAAGATGAAAATCGCTTTGACGGGGTTGAGTGTCCCGGTTTCGTTGAATTTGAGATATGATTCCTCTTCGGTTTCATGGAATGGAAAAGTCGGTGTAGAGAAGCCTGCTTTATCAAGATATACGCGTGTTTCGGCTGCGCAGATGTTAAAGAAATTGTCGATATGAAAAGGTGGTTGATTATATGGTGTTTGTTGTTCGGCTTTTCAGCTGCGGTTTTTTCTCAAACTCTCGAAATGGAGGATTTGCGGAAGAACCGGGAGCGGACTTTGAAAGAGTTGAATGAGACCAATAAAAAACTGAATAAAACGTTGAAGAGTGCCAAAAATTCTTTGAACGAATTAAACAGTATTACCGCAGAAATCAGGCAGCAACGGAATCTTATCTCGAAAATCAATAGGGAAATCGCTGTAATCAATCGCAGGCAAAGGGCTGTGAAAGATACTATTTATTTGTTGCAAAAGGACTTGACGGCTAAAAAAAGGAGTTATGCCAACGCGGTGAAACGCATGGGACATCAGCGGTCGGAGTATGATGAACTTATGTTTATATTTTCTGCATCTTCATTGAGCCAGTCCTATCGTCGCGCTCGTTATCTGAAAGAGTACTCGGCGTGGAGAAAGCGGCAGGCTGCCGAGATTGCGGAACGGAAACAGCAATTGGAAGTGTTGCAAAAACAACTTGCCAAAAGTGTAGCCGAAAAGAATGCGGTATTGAAGGAACGGAATGCCGAAGCCGAGGTATTGAAAAAACAAGAAGGCAGTAAACGAACGTTGATCGCCGGATTGAAGAAGCAAGAGAAACAACTGAAAAGGGAGATAGACCGGAAGCGGAAACAGGCCGAGGCGTTGGATCGCAAGTTGGAACAACTGATTGCCGAGGAAGAGCGTAAGTCGTCTACCCGTGCTGACAAGACCGAGGGAAAAAATTCTACTGCACAGCAGCGGTCGACCAAAGGTTATAAGATGACCAAAGAAGAATTGGCCTTGTCGGGCAGTTTCGAGAAAAATAAAGGAAAGCTGCCGTTCCCTTTGTCGGGGAGTTATAAAATAGTCGCACATTTTGGGCGGCAGAAGCATCCGGAGTTGCGCTATGTGCAGACCGAAAATAGCGGTATCGATATTGAGACTACGCCGGGAACAAAGGCTCGTGCTGTGTTCAACGGAGTCGTTTCCCGCATTTTCGTGACACCGGGATATAACAGTACGATTATCGTGCGTCACGGTAATTATCTGACTATCTATGCCAATTTAAGCGAGGTATATGTACGAGCCGGCGAAAAGGTTTCGACCGGACAGAATCTGGGAAAGATTTATTCCGACGCTCAGGACGGCAATCGTACGATTCTTACTTTCCAATTGTGGAAAGAACGTACGAAACTGAATCCGGAGCTATGGCTGAATTTGTAAAATAAAACAAGATTCGTATGATAGAAATACATAGGTACACAGCGGCTTATCATAGGAATTGGAATGATTTCGTATCCGAATCGTCGAACGGTACGTTTTTGTTTTTGCGGGAGTATATGGAGTATCATGCCGATCGCTTTACGGATTATTCTCTCTTGGTTTATGACGGTAATAAATTGTTGGCCTTGTTACCGGCAAACCGTTCGGGCGATGTGTTGTACTCGCATGCCGGACTGACTTACGGCGGGTTGATCGTGACTACTCGGAATACGATGGCGCAGGTTCTCGAAATCATGCGGTCGATTGCCGATTTTTTGAAAAAAGAACGGTTTGCCAAATGGGTGTATAAATGTATTCCACATATCTATCATCGTTATCCTTCTGAGTCGGATTTGTATGCTTTATTTCGATTAGAGGCTCGATTGATAGGGCGCAATATATCTTCGACCGTGCAGTTGGATAATCCACTCCGATTACGTGCCGACCGGCGCAGCCGAATGAAGAAGGCCGAGCAAGCCGGGTTGCGGGTAGTCGAGACCACCGATTTCTCTCCTTTTTGGAAAGTTTTAGATGCTAATTTGCAAGAGCGGTTTCATGTGAAACCTGTTCACTCGTTGGACGAAATCGTGTTGTTGCATAGTCGGTTCCCCGACCGGATTCGTCATTTCGTGACGATGAGGGGTGACGAGACATTGGCGGGGAGCGTCATTTATGATACGGGAATTGTGGCGCATGCGCAATATACTTCTGCTTCGGCAGAAGGGAAAGCATCGGGTGCTCTCGATTTGTTGTACGCCCGGCTTATAGGTGAGGTTTTCGCCGATAGGAAATGGTTCGATTTCGGTCAGTCGACGGAAGATATGGGGCGCTATCTGAACGAGGGGCTTATCGCTCAAAAAGAGGGATTCGGCGGGCGAGGGGTTGCTTATGATATATACGAGATAACGCTATGACCGGCGGGGAGGAGAAAAAAAATATCTATCGCACGATCGTGAAGGCTACCGGACTTTTCGGCGGTACACAGGTATTTACCATTCTCTGCTCGATTATTAAAACGAAATTGGTCGCTATATGGTTGGGAGCCGAGGGTGTGGGTATCATCGGGCTGTATAATAATACCGTCGAGATGATTTCCTCGTTGACAAGATTGGGAATCGGAACGAGTTCCGTGAGGGATTTATCCAAAGCGTTTAAATCGGGGGACGAAAGCCGGTTTGCCGAATTGGTGTCTGTCGTGCGTCGTTGGATTTGGTTCACCGGGTTGTTGGGGGCGGTGGTTATGCTGACTTTCGCCCCGTTGTTGAGCCGATATACGTTTGGTGACGATGCCCATATATGGGGGTATGTTTTTTTGTCGTGTACGTTGTTGTTTACGACTCTTACCGAGGGGGAACGGGCGGTGATTCAGGCATCGGAACGTTTGCGGGTTTTGGCGAGATGTTCTGTCTTAGGGTCTTTTTTCGCTTTATTGCTCTCTTTACCCTTGTTTTATTTTTTCGGTATTTCGGGTATCGTCCCCGCCATTATCGCACATACATTTTCCATTTGGGTCGTGACTGTTTCGTTGGGTAGGAAGATGAAGGTAAAGCCGGTGAAAATGAGTTGGACCGAGACTTACCGGCAGGGAAAGAATATCGCTTCGTTGGGTATTTATATGACGGTGAGCGGGTTTGTCACGACCTTGTATTCCTACCTGTTCGTCGCATGGCTCAACGATAGAGGAGGAACCGCAGAGGTAGGTTTTTTTCAAGCGGGTTATACGTTGGTCATGCAGTATGTGGGGTTGGTTTTTACGGCTATGTCTATGGAATATTATCCCCGTTTATCGGCTGTCTGCGAGGATAAAGTATTGTTGTCGGAACATGTGACCCGGCAAGTGGAAACGTCGTTGCTGATATTGGCTCCTGTCATTTCGTTATTCCTGATTTTTCAGAACTTGATTATACATGTATTATATACACCTGCGTTTTTAGCCATCAGCGGGTATATTTCGTGGGCTGTATTGGGCATGCTTTTCCGGGCTTTTTCGTGGAGCGTGAGTTTCGTCTTGTTGGCGAAGGGAGCAGGCCGTATTTTTTTAATAACGGAAATCGTAGCCGATTCCTTGATGTTCGTAATGTATCTTGTCGGGTATACCCATTGGGGGTTACAGGGTGTCGGGGTGGCCTATTTGTTGGCCTATCTGTTTTCGATGACAGGGATTTACATGGTTTGTCATCTGAAATTTGGGTTACATATTCCGGTGCGAATGTTCGTTTCTCTTTTTGTTTATAGTTCTTTATGTTATTTCGTTTGGCTGTTGTGGTCGAACGATTGTTTGGCGGGGGCTTACAGCCTGACCGCATTTATTTGTCTTTTTACCGGATTTCAGTTGAAAAAGAAGATATTCCGTAAATCGGAGTAATCAGTGCTTCTCCCAAAATTCGAGATATTGCCGGGCTACTTTTACGTGGTCGTGATATTTTTCTACGAATTGTCTACTTTCGGTCGATAGTCTCGGTAATTGATCCCGATGTATAATCAGATTTTCCAGTTGTTTGAATATATCGTTTCGGTCGGGTAACACGTTGATAATAGGCCGTAGCTTTTGCTCGCCGATAAAATTATAAAATTCGGGTTCGGCTCCGCTTACGGCTATAATGCCTCGTGCCATAGCTGCCAGCGCATTGGTGGCGGGTGTATAGGAATAGAGTTGGTCCAGAAGGATATGACAATCTACCAGTAGTTTGTTGTATTCGTCGAACGGTACGGAAACTACTTTTTGTATATGGCTTTCGCGGGGGTATTTATCATGAATTTCTCGGAGTACGTCGAGTAATATGTCGGTTCCTTTTATCGCTGTGCGGTGTTGTTGTATCCCGATGAAGAACTTAACGACCTCCGGTGTGCTTTTTATCGGGTGGAAAGGATTGATCGACAGGTCGATGGGTATGGGGATATAGGCTAACTTATCGGCATATTCGGGCTGGTATGCTGCATAATATTCATATAAACAGGCAATGATACCATTGGCTTCTTGGGCCATTTCGATGTTGGGTTGCTCGTTGGGACCGCCTATCCATGCCGCAAGCATTTTTTCTCGTTCGGGATGCGGGAGCGGTCGGTCTCCGACGAAGAAGTCGGAGTAACGAAAGGTTTTGCCGTCCAAACATGCTTTTACATAATAGTGGTCTATGGCGAGAGCATCGAGGAATATCTTTTTGTTGTGCTTTTTCAGGTATTTAAAAATAGCCCAATTCTTTTCTGGACGTAAATCGAAAAAGACTGGATTAGTTACTTGGACAACATCATACCCTCTCATTTGAGGGAGATGTCGTATAATATCCGCCATGTACTGTATGGAATGAAACAGATCATATCCTCGACGAACGATACTGACATCTCGTTTGTTGTCGAGCCAGTGGCTACCGTGAGAAACGACTGTCACCGTGTGACCATTGGCTCGAAGCCCTTCGGCCAATGTCCAGTGTAAGTTGCTGGCTTCACCGATCAGTAGGATTTTCATGCAGAGTTAAGTTATAGATTTGTTGGTAACATAGAATCGTTTTCTGTGCGATAAGTTCCGTATTCATATTTTGTCGGGCAAATTCTGCATTCTTTTCTCCATATCCTGTATTTGCTAATTGTCGGGCATGAGCGATGGCTTCGATAACCGAATGACTGTCGGTGAGGTCGAAAGTAGGATTTCCCGTCAAATCGAGAAGTTCGCCGATATTCCCGAATTTGGGTCCTGCGACGACTTTATGAAAGAAAAGAGCCATAGGAACATTGCCCGAGTTGAGAATCTCTTTACGTTGAATCAGAACGATATCTGCGGCCGAGAAGTAGTAAGGAAGCTCGGTATTCGATATTTTTTCGTGTAGTTGTAAAGCTCTATTCGTGTCGAGCCGGAATTTCTTTTTTTGAGTTCGGTATCGCAGCAGATTTTGTATGGGTGTTTTACGGTTGGTAAAACAATTGTTGTAGAAACCGGGAGCCAATAGGAACTTATCCGACATGGGTAGATGCTCGAAAGCATCGACGACAAGGCGCTGTTCTTCTTCGTTGCGGTAACTTCCAAAAGTGAGAATGATGAATTTATCGGTCGGTAGTCCCAGCTTATTGCGGGAGGTCAATTTCGAAGGGAATGCATATCCACATGAATCGTATATGTGATGAGGTATGACGAAATGCCGAGCCGTGTTTTCGGGATATATGCGGGCGAACTCTTGTCGGCTATATTCTCCCAAATGAATAATCGCATTGCTTTGAGTTTCGACGATACGATATAGTTCCAGTTTGTTTTTGTCCGTGCAATAATGCGGGATAGCGTCATGGCGGGTATATACGATTTTGGTTCCCATGCTTTTCAGACGAGCGATTCGTTGTCGTAGAGCTTTTAACCCGTTATTGGAGGGTTGCCGCCATTTGAAAATGACTTCGGGAAACTGAATGTGAACGATGTCGTATTTTCGGGGGGAATTCCAAAAGGCATCGATACTGCATTCTACGGAGCCATTTTGTCGTCGTATCTCCTCGCATAGGGACTTGACGTACAAATTGTCGTTCTGAATGATTTTGTCGAAGTAGACGAAAAGTATGTTCATGGCTATGCTTGGACGATGTTTCGTATATCGACAAAAGTAATAAAATTTTGTAGAAATGTCCCGACGGAAAGATTGAAATGAGTATTGTGCAGAAATTTATCTTCAATCGAGGAAAATTGTCTTGGTTTCGAGTGTTTTCGAGATTGAGAAACAGAGCTTATGTAAAGATGCCGAAGCGAACAATATGAACCTTCGAAGCATTGTATAAATAGGTAACATTATTTATCTGGAATTACAGATTACTCGACCGCCGTTATTGGTTCGGCTGAATGCGGTATTCGATAGCTCTACGTTTGCCGGTCTATGATTAGTAATGCATTGGTGGAGGGTGTGAATGATTTGATTTTGCGGAAGATATACTTCGATTCAATTTTATATGTGGCATGTTTTTTGCAATTATGTTATCGTTAATTTAAAATTTGGAATATGAACAGATTATTTCTTTTTATGACAATATTGGTGCTGGGTGTGCCGGTATATGCTCAGTCGGAAAAACGTATAGATACGAAAGAGAAACAAGAGAATGTAAACAGTCGTGAACTGAAAAAACAGTTGGCTGCTATCCAAGATTCGATTAATTATAAGAATGCGGTGAGTGCTTTGGAAAAATCGAATTTTGTATTGGAAGCAGATCAGTTGCTGTTTAAAAGGGGCGGGACTGCTTTCGTATCGTCCAATACGAATTTTGTTTCTTTGTCGGATAATAGGGCGATCGTACAGGTGGCTCCGTTTAACGGTGGAGGCCCGAACGGGGTGGGTGGTATAACTGTGGAAGGTAGTGCTTCGAATGTGAAGGTACAGACGGATAAGAAAGGAAATACGACTCTTTCCATGAACGTTATGGGAACCGGTATTTCTGCTACGGTCAATATCTTTTTATTTAAAGGGAGTAACTATGCGTCCGTGGTTATTAGTCCCAATTATAATTCGAATCGGATTACTTTGAGGGGACGACTTGTTCCCAAAGAGTATTCAACTGTTTTCAAAGGTTCCTCGTTTTAGATTTTTGTTGTAGATAGGTGGATTCTGTATGAAAAACATACATGCGTATGTTTTTCATACAGAATCTGTTTATATTTGCATAGATGAAACAAGCAGGAATAGGGATAGTTATTCCCGTGTATAATCGGGAACGGGAGTTGCGGCGGACATTCGATTCTGTCGTTGCACAGACTTATCGCCCTATCCATGTGGTATTGGTCGATAACGGTTCCACCGATGGGTCGTTGGCTTTATGCCGGGAGTTAAAGGGGGCGTATGAGACCGATGATTTTCGGATAACGGTTGTCGAAGAGGCTAAACGAGGGCCATCGGCAGCCCGAAACCGAGGTCTTACTTGTGTGACGGAGGAGTTTGTGGCTTTTCTCGATAGCGACGACGAGTATATTCCCGAGGCGGTTTCGCTGTATATGCAGGCTTTCGAGAGTAATCCATCGGCGGATATCGCGGGGTGTACCATACGGCTTATACCGGAACAGGGCAAACCTTATTCGGCAAAGGCGGTTTTCTCCAACCGGGTGGAACCTCATTTGTTCCATAGTACTTTGGGTACGGTACGTTATGCGGTGCGGACGGCAGTGGTGCGTGCAGTGGGTGGCTGGCCTGAGGACTATATGCGTTGGGAGGATTGGGGCTTAGGAATCAAATTGTTACTGTTTACAGACCGAATCGTCTGGGTTCAAACACCTCCGTTGGTGAATGTATATCTCCATGCCGACAGTATTACAGGTTATCGTTATGTTCCTAATGTCCCCGATATTTTAAGAGCGATTGCGCAAGCTCACGAAGATGTGGAGCGAAGCGATTCTGCGCAGAAAGCCCGTTTGCATAAATTGTTGCTTTATAAACAAATGGTTGTGGCCGGACTTTGTCGAAAGGAAAAAAGTCCGTTGGGTACTGAGATTTATCGCTCGACGATGGAGTCGGCGGGTAAAGACAGGACGATGCGCTGGTTCTTACCGATGGTTTATCGATATGTCTCTTGGGGAGGTCGAGGATCGGCTATCCTTGCCAACCGATTATTGCGCTGATTTCTCGATTTGAAGCCGATCGAGTAAGCAAATGTATACTTCAATGGCTTCTCGTATTTCTTCTAATATAATGTATTCGTCGGCGGTGTGCGAGCGTGACGAATCGCCCGGACCCATTTTTACCGAGGGGAATGGCATGAGGGCTTGATCGGAGAGGGTGGGAGAACCGAATGGTTCATATCCGGCAAGGAGTGCTCTGCGGACAAACGGGTGCTGCATGGAAATTGCCGATGAATTGAGCCGTAGGGAGCGAGGCGTGATTTCCACTTCGGGAAAACGGGATTTGAGAATCTCGACGGCTTCGGCATTGGTGTAGCGGTCGTTGGTGCGTACATCGACTACAAAATCGCAACGGTCGGGGATAACGTTGTGTTGTGTTCCTGCCTGAATTTGGGTGACAGTCAGTTTTACTTTTCCCAATAAATCGGAAGCGAGCGGAAACTCGAATGTTCGTAGGGCTTCGATCGTTTCGGTGGCTTTGTACAAGGCGTTGATTCCTTCGTTGCGAGCGGCGTGTCCCGACTTTCCATATGTGGAACAATCGAGTACAAGCAACCCTTTTTCGCAGACGGCGGGCTGCATACCCGTGGGTTCGCCTACCACGGCGAAATCGATAGTCGGCAGTTGTTCCAGAGCCTTGACAATACCGTTTTGCCCGGAGACCTCTTCCTCGGCGGATGCCAAAAAGACAAGGTTGTAGGGCTGTTCGGTTTCGGAAAGGTGAATGAATGCGCTTAACAAAGAGACGACACTTGCTCCGGCATCGTTGCTTCCTAAGCCATATAGCCGGTTATCTTCTTCGATCGGAACAAAGGGCGGGCGACTCCAACTGTCTGTGGGCTTTACCGTATCTATGTGCGAGTTGAGGAGAACGGTAGGTTTTTCTGAATCGAATTCGCGGGCGAAAGTCCATACGTTATTGCCGGCTCGATATGGTGTGAATCTGTTTTTTTGCAAGGTCTCACAGATTATTTGCGCTGCCGCATCTTCCTCCCGACTGATGGAAGGTGTCCCGATTAACCGATGTAGCAAATCTATGGCAGAATAATATAGTTCGTCTTTTGAGTTCATTACCGATTTCGATTTTCACAAAAGTAGTTTATTTTTATCGGTTTCGATAATTTCTGACCGGATTTATTGGGGGCGATATGGGTTTGAATATTAACCGATATTAACTATTCGAATTTGGACGCTTATTTGTGGGGAAAGGTTGATGTACAAATGATATAAAGCCGAATTTTGCAATGTCGACTTAACAAAATGAAATATATATTCTACTTAAAACTTATTAAAACGGGAATCGTACCGATATAATCTGTAACTTTGTCGCAGATTTATAGTTATATTTATGGTAAATCAATTGACCTCGTTGGTCCGCAGGCAGGCTGCAAAATATGGCAACCGTGAGGTGTTCAGCCACAAGGACTATTCAACCAATCGATGGGTTTCTACTTCTTGGAACCGTTTCGCAGAGCAAGTATCGGACATGGCGAAAGCTATGGTAATATTGGGTATTCGCGAAGAAGAAAATATTTCTACATATACACAGAATAAGCCGGAAGGTCTTATCGTGGATTTCGCTGCATTCGATAACCGTGCGGTGACAGTGCCCCTTTACCCGACCAGTTCTTTGGATCAGATAAAGTATATTATCGATGAGGCAGAGATACGATTCTTGTTCGTTGGCGGCCAAGTGCAGTACGACAATGCGATTATCGCCTTGCGGGAGTGCCCGACGTTAGAAAAGCTGATACTTTTCGATCCCGATATAAAACGAGCAGAGAGCGATAGCTCGTCTGTCTATTTCGAAGACCTGATAGCAATGGGGAAATCGGCGGACGAGAAAGTCAGCGAAGAAGTGGAGCGGCGTAGAAATGCCGGTTCGCCCGACGATTTGGCTACGTTGATTTATACCTCGGGAACGACCGGAGAGCCCAAAGGAGTTATGTTGGCGCATTCCAATTACGACGAGGCTATTCGTATACATCTTCAACGTTTAGTAACCTGTTCGGATAAAGACGTTTCGCTTTGTTTCCTTCCGTTGACACATGTATTCGAGCGGGCGTGGTCTTATTATTGTTTGACCGTGGGCATGCGTGTCGCTATCAATGTCGATCCGAAGGATATACAGAACACGATTCGAGAGATACGGCCGACTATTATGTGCAGTGTCCCCCGTTTTTGGGAGAAGGTTTACTCGGCCATACAGGATAACCTGTCGAAGATGAAAGGTATCGCTCGTCGCTTGGCAGAGCGGGCGTTCGTAATAGGTCGTCGGCGCAATGTGGAATATTTGCGGGCGGGGAAACGCGTACCGCTGTGGCTCGAATGCCAATACAGATTCTACGACAAGTTCGTTTTCTCGAAAATTCGTCGGGCTGTCGGGGTAGAAAACGGGAATATCTTTCCTACGGCGGGAGCTCCGTTATCCGACACGATTAACGAGTTTCTGCATATTTGCGGTATCAATATCGTTTATGGTTATGGCCTTTCCGAGACGACAGCGACGGTGAGTTGCTTCGATTTGGTGGGATATGAATTCGGAACGGTAGGCTCTTTAATGCCCGATATTCAGGTGAAGTTGGGTGAGAATAACGAGATATTGGTGAAAGGAAAGACCGTAATGAAGGGTTACTACCGTAAACCCGAAGAGACGGCCAGAGTCTTTACCAAGGACGGTTGGTTCCGTACGGGCGATGCCGGCAAGGTAAACGAACAAGGGGCATTGGTGTTGACCGAGCGTTTGAAAGATTTGTTCAAAACGTCCAATGGGAAATATATCGCTCCGCAGGCGTTGGAAACCCGTCTGGGTGAAGATAAGTATATCGACCAAGTGGCGGTGATAGGAGACCAACGGAAATATGTGACGGCTATTATCATTCCGGCTTATGAGGCTTTGAAAGAGTATGCCGCTCAGAAACAGATACAATATCGAAATTTGGAAGAGCTGGTAAAAAACCAGAAGATACAGGCTCTTATTTCGGAACGGATAGATGCGTTGCAAAAGAATTTCGCCCGGTTCGAACAAATCAAGCGGTTCACGCTATTGCCGCAGGCTTTCAGCATGGAAAAGGGCGAGTTGACCAATACGTTGAAAATTCGTCGGTCGGTTATCAATTTATTGTATAAAGACGAGATAGAGGCCATGTATGCTTAAAAACGAAATATGAAATTTGGTAAATAGGCGGAGGGTGTATATTTTTGTACACCCTTTTGTCATATCATAAGGAAGCCTATAAATATGATTACACAAGAACAATTAAAAGAGACGGAAGAACGCAAGTTGGCGTTGAGGAGGTATCTTTGACATCGATTCGAAGAAAATCGAGGTAGAAGAGGAAGAGTTGCGTACCCATGTGCCCGATTTTTGGGAAGACCAAAAAAAGGCGGAAGCACAGATGAAGAAAGTAAAAGCCTTACATTTCTGGATAGACAGTTATACCGAAATAGAAAAGTCGGTGGAAGAATTGAGGCTGGCTTTCGATTTCGTGAAAGAAGGTATCGTGTCGGAAGAAGAGGTGGACGAGATTTACAAACGCACTACGGAGCTTATCGAGAATCTCGAACTTCGCAATATGTTGCGCCGGGAAGAGGATAAATTGGGTGTCGTTCTGAAAATCAATTCGGGAGCCGGAGGAACCGAGTCGCAAGACTGGGCATCGATGTTGATGCGTATGTATTTGCGATGGTGCGAACAGCATAACTATAAAGCCTCTATCGCCAATATATTGGAGGGCGATGAGGCCGGTATCAAATCGGTGACGATACAAATCGAAGGTGATTATGTATACGGCTATTTGAAAAGCGAGAACGGTGTGCACCGGTTGGTGCGGGTATCGCCGTATAATGCGCAAGGAAAGCGCATGACTTCTTTTGCATCGGTATTCGTCACGCCGTTGGTCGACGATACGATAGAAATCAATATCAATCCGGCGAATATTTCGTGGGATACATTCCGATCGAGCGGGGCCGGGGGACAGAATGTGAATAAGGTGGAGTCGGGCGTGCGGTTGCGCTATCAGTTCAAAGACCCTTATACCGGAGAGGAAGAAGAAATCTTGGTCGAGAATACCGAGACACGGGATCAGCCTAAAAACCGGGAGAATGCCATGCGCCAGTTGCGCTCTATTTTGTATGAGAAAGAGTTGCAACATCGTATGGCCGAACAAGCTAAAATCGAGGCCGGCAAGAAAAAAATCGAGTGGGGGTCGCAAATACGCAGTTATGTATTCGACGACCGTCGGGTGAAAGACCACCGTACCAATTATCAAACTTCGGACGTGCAGGGCGTCATGGACGGTAAGATAGACGATTTTATCAAAGCCTATTTGATGGAGTTTGCCGGGGAAGAAAATAACGGTTAGACTAATGGACAAACTGACACTGATAAAAGTAGGGGGTAAAATAGTGGAGGAGCAGGAGACGTTGAGTCGCCTGCTTGTCGCTTTTGCTGCCATTCCCGAGAAAAAGGTCTTGGTACATGGTGGCGGTCGGTCGGCCACCGCTATGGCCTCCCGCTTGGGGATAGAGAGCCGAATGGTAGGCGGTCGTCGCATTACGGATAAATCTATGCTCGAAGTGGTGACAATGGTTTACGGCGGTTTGGTAAACAAAAGCATTGTAGCCGGATTACAGGCAGTGGGTGTGAATGCTTTGGGTATGACGGGAGCCGACATGAATATTTTGCTGTCGGACAAACGTCCGGCAGGAGAGGTCGATTACGGTTATGTAGGCGATGTGCGTCATGCCGACGGAAAAGCTCTTACAGGTCTAATCGAGATGGGGGTCGTTCCCGTAATCGCTCCGCTTACCCATGACGGTAAAGGCTCTATGCTAAACACCAATGCCGACACTATGGCGGGAGAAACAGCTAAGGCTTTGGCCCCTTATTACGATGTCTCACTGGTCTATTGCTTCGAGAAAAAAGGAGTGTTGCGAGATGAGAAGGACGACGAGAGTGTTATCCCGGAAATCGATTTTTCTTTATTTCAAGAATATCGGGAGAAAGGAATTATACAAGGCGGCATGATCCCTAAACTCGAAAATGCATTCGAGGCTATTCGGCACGGGGTATGCGAGGTAATCATTACTCGTGCCGATTGTATAGGGCAGAAGGATAGGGGGACAAGGATTGTAGAATAAGCGTTTAGAATGGAACTGCTTATGTCATTGAATTAATTCTGAGTTGATCCATCTTTAAGGGTAATCATTTTGCAGGAATTGGGAAACGAATAGTCGTCTATAAATAAAATACAAGGGTTATTCCGAAAGGAATAACCCTTGTCGTTAAGGATAGCTTATCGTTTATTTAAATGAAGTCCCCTCGGTGAAATTTTAGTATCGATCTATCCATTCCCAACCGGAAGGTGTATATTCCGATGAAAGAATAATGATTCCCTCTTGATTTCGGAGAGATTCTATGACTAAGAAATATCCGCAATGGTTCTGTATTCGAGAAGAACTTTTCCATGCTTGATGTACAAAATAAAGATGCCCGATTTGAGGATAACAGTATGATTCTCCTTCTTGTGGAATGTCAATGGCATTCAGGTCTATATCTTCTGTTTCCCGTTTTCCTAAATCGGTAAAGGTGGTTATTCTGTTTTCTTGTCCTTCGACTTTTCCGTTATTCCATGAGATGATAATTTTCTTATTGAGAAACTCGAAGGGGGACTGGTCGCTGATCAATCCCCTTGTCCATACGGTATCGACGTTGGTTGGATATTCTTTCTCGCATGAGGTGAAAGAGATGAGTAAAAGTAAAAAGATAGAGATTTGAAATGTTAAATGTTTCATAAAATAAAAAGGTAAATATCCGACCGGTTCCAAAATCGGATTGTTTGAAAATGGATTGTAGACGGATATAAAAAAGACGCGGAACCTAACTTTATCGTATCTCAAGGTTCTGGAATACCCTATTAAGCAATAAAGTTAAGCCCACGTCGTGCGACGCAGGCGTTATAGCTCTATATCCTTGCTTAATGTTTATAGAATTTTCCAGATTCTGAGATACAAGAATAAAAGCTAACGCTCTTTTATATATGTCTTAAAAACGATAAGTTATTTACATAGGCTCTTGTGTTTTATTTGTTTGCGCAAACATACTGATTTTATTTCAATTGTTCCGCTTGATTGTAAATAGCTTCGAAAATGGTTTTGTCGGCCTCGGTTAAAGTGCGTCCGCGGCGAGCCATCATTTTCTCGGCGATAGCATAAAATTTGGTGAGTTGTACGTCGGTGAATCCGGCGGTCCCCCCTTCGCTGAACGAGGCGACAAAGTTACGCGGAAATCCGGCTCCGTGTATATTCACGCCTACACCTACTACCGTCGCTGTGTTGAACATGGTGTTGATTCCGGCTTTGGAGTGATCGCCCATGATAAGTCCGCAAAATTGCAGGTTCGTGCGGAGGAAGCGGCGGGTAGGATAATTCCACAATTTAATTTCGCTGTAATCGTTTTTGAGATTGGAGGATACAGCTCCGGCGCCCAAGTTACACCATTCGCCAATAACGGCATTTCCTAAAAATCCATCGTGGGCTTTATTGGAGAATCCGAACATGACTACATTATTCAATTCTCCGCCTACCTTACAATATGGCCCCAACGTGGTCGCTCCATAAATTTTAGTACCCATGTTGACAACGGCGTGTTCGCAGGCAGCGAATGGCGCGCGAATGCAACTGCCTTCCATGATTTCGCAGTCTTTCCCTAAGTATATGGGACCGTTTGTGACGTTGAAAATTGCACATTCGGCATGTGCTCCCGGTTCTAAAAATATCTTGGGAGTTCCGTCTGGAAAGCAGGGCTCGCCGATGATACGGTTCGAATCGCTGAGCTTCTCGCTCGTTCGTCCGTTTGTAATGAGTCGGAAATCGGTTTCCAGACATTCTCCGTTCATCAGAAATATATCATAAAGATGTCGGATACATTTCAGCGTGTGGCCGTACTCTATCGTGCGATTGTATCGTTCGTTTCGGAAATCGGCTTCATTTCCTCGAAATGCAAGCAGTTCTTGATTGCAGACGATGGCTTCTCCGGGATCCAAATCGGATATTTGTTTTACCAATGAATCGTCGGGAAGAATGTGGCTCGCGATAAAAATGTTATCGTCCGAGAGAGCCGCCGGATATTTGGCTGCCATATATTCGGGTGTGAGATAGGAGTACATGCCGGGTAACCGGTGTTCCCATTTTTCTCGTATGGTAAGAATTCCTATTCTAATGTCCGAAACCGGACGGGTGAATGCCAGCGGTAAAAGATCGAAATGCTGTTGATTAACGTCGAAAAGAATGATATTTTTCATAACCAAATGTAATTTGATACTTCAAAGGTAATGTAAATCTTAGAAATAGGTTCGGTTTTTTTAATAAATATTTCATACAGAGGGGTGTGCAGTAGAGCGAGGTAACGAATGAACGGCAGTTTGTGAAATCCTTTGAACAAATGAGGCTATATAGTCGTTTATGAGGGAAAAAGGGATATATGGAGAAGAATCGTTTTGTGCAGTTGGTGGCCGATATGCTGTATCGGACGGATCGGGAATCTTTGAATTTGGAGACTCGTTATAAAAGTCTGGAAGAGTGGAATTATTTATTTGAGGTTTCTTTGGCTATGATGCTCGAAGAGGAATATCAAGTAGAGGTTACTCCTGAGGATTTTGATTGCACGAGAACGTTGGGTGAGTTGTTCCATCGGGTTTGTGAACCCAGTTTGGCTGATAAAAACTAAAAAAATCGGAGGAATAGAAAATATGTGCGGATTAGCCGGGATAGTGGGAGAGGTGGATTTGATGGAGCAAGTATTGCTTCATATGTCTGCGGCACAAAATCACAGAGGGAAAGAGACTCCTAATAGCTGGGTCTCTTCTTTTATTGATGCTCGGGTGGGATTGATGCATAATCGCATGAAAACCATCGATATGGCTGTGGCTCCTAAACAACCGTTCGAAGATAACGACACCGGATTGGTCGTTATGTTAGATGGTGAAATATTTAATTATGAAGACGTCCGGCGCCAGCTCGAAAATTATTATTCTTTTACGACTCGTGGAATGTGCGAGGTGATTACAAAAGCGTATGACCGCTGGGGAGATGGTTGTTTCGACCGGTTCGAGGGATACTTTTCTATCGTTATATACAATCGCTGGTCGGAGGAATTGTTGCTTTGCCGAGACCGGTTTGGCATAAAACCCTTGTATTATGCCACCCAAAGGGGTAACTTATTTTTCGCATCCGAAATCAAAGCTTTGTTTGCCGGTGGAATTCGTCCTTTGTTGTCGGCGGAACGATGGGCGAGTTACTTGGCCTATTCTACTTATGGCAGTCCTTATGAAACTTTTTGGGAAGGTGTGCATCAGCTCCCTGCCGGATTTTTGTTGCATTATAATGGTTATTCGCTGGTGGAGAAACGTTGGTATGAGTTTGAAAAAAGAGTCTCATTGTGGAGCGAGGAGTCGCCCGAGCGATTGCCGGAGGCTTTTCTGGAACAGATGTACAGGAGTGTCGGATACAGCTTGATGGGAGAAATGGAGAAAGGTTTGTCGCTAAATGGTAGTTTGGAGTCGGCGTTATTTATTTCTCTGATGAAGGAAATAGGACTTCCGAGGTCGTTGAAGAGCTATATGCATTATCGGGGGAAACTGCATCAAAGCGGAGTTTTGTGGAGTGCCGAGATGCTTGCGGAGACACCTTTGCCAATGGAACAGGTGAAAATTACCAAATCGATGTTGTTGAAGGAGCTCGATTATCTGGCGAGATGGCAAGAGGAACCTATCGACGGTTTGAACACAATTACCTACTCTGCTTTTTTCAGGGTTATGCACAAGCGCGGACTTTCGGTGCTTAGTGGCGGATGGGGACTTAATCATTTTTTAGGCGGGGTTTCGTTGCCGGGTGACAGTTCTACATCATTGGTCCCTTCGGAGGTTCTGTCGGCCGATTTCAGGCGATTGGCGCGGAAACCCGAATATCGACGTTCGTTTGTTTCGGAAAATGAAAATTTACGGTTTTGCGATTTGTGTTACGAACGTATACCGCATTTGTTGAGAAGTGTCGAT
>ULYM01023465.1_pt1 | contig 50762 bp, 56 predicted proteins | sample 1962141 | NCBI WGS metagenome assembly ULYM01 (sample SAMEA4835862, study PRJEB28245) | human gut metagenome | biome: gut microbiome; material: fecal sample | place: Denmark | collected 2008
CATCACCTTGCGAATGCGTTTGGCGGTGTCGTGTATGCGTATGCGAGTTATGCGTCATCGTCCTCGCATTCGTATTACGGTTCTCGGCTTGCCTTCAAAACGAGAGAGCTTGCTGAATACTGCGGAAAGCAATTCATCGATATTTGGGAGAAATTTCTATTTGCTTGAACTGAGACGATATGGCAGGATGGATAAAAATAAGCAGAGAGATTGCAAATCATTGGCTATGGCAGGATGCCGAAAGGCTGAAATGGTGGCTTGATTTGCTCTTTCTCGCCGCTTGGGAAGATAAGCAAGTCCTGCATGATTCTCATCTGTTCGTATTGCGCAGAGGTCAGATAATCGCATCAATATCCTTTCTCTCTGAGAGATGGGGAAAGAGTCATCCGACAATAATAAAGTTCCTGAGGCTCTTGGAGGGAGAGGATATGATAAAACGAAGCACTATTTACAGGCAAACTTCTATCCTAACTATCTGCAATTATGAGAAATATCAATGTAATGATGATTCAACGCTTAATACCCAAATTGACAGCATCGTTGATATGCAAAATGATGAAAAAATAAGGGGTAAAGTTGATAAGCCAATTTCGGAGGTAAATATCATTAAATCAGATAGTTTAGGGCGTAAAGGCGAAACGAAAGTTGATACCATAGTTGATAGCCAAGTTTATACCATAGTTGACGGAAATAAAGAATATAAGAATAATAATTCTACATCTATATCATCTAAGGGCGAGTCGAAAAATTTGAAATTCATCGAAGAATTGAAGAATGCTCAGATATGGCTCGAACAGATGGCGATGAGATTCCGTATTCCGATAGACGAGATAGTGAGGCGATTGGATGACTTTGCTCTCGATTGCGATTGCAGGGGAACGGAGCATCAGGACTTCAATGATACCCGAAGGCATTTTAATGATTGGCTGAGAATTCAACTCGAAGCCGAAAAACGAAAGAACAATGTTTCAGATAGACAAAAATCAGAAAATAAACGTAGAGGCTCTGATGTCACGGCTACTTCAGCGGAGGATTACGAGGGGGCGTTTTGAACTGCCCTATACCGATGAGCAGATGAAAGATATGCTAACGGCTTGCGTGATGACTGAGGTCGCCTATCGGCATCAAGAGTACAGAGCGAGTCCTGATATGGATTCTTACATCGAAAAGGCTGCTCAATGGCTCAAAGATGGCAAGACATTCGGATTGCTTCTTTGCGGAGTGCCAGGCAACGGCAAGACCACACTAATGAGAGCGATTCAGACTTGCATCAATATGCTCGACCTGAAAGATGACTTCAATCGAGATATGGGATTGGCGATAATCGATGCGAGAGAGATTGCGAGATTGAACAAGGATTCGTATGAGCAATTCAAGGCATATCGAAACAGGCAGATGCTCGGCATCGATGATTTGGGGTTAGAGCCGACAGAGGTTCTCGATTATGGCAATATCCTCAGTCCTGTAATCGATTTGCTCTCCTATCGCTACAATGAGCAGCTCTTTACGGTCATCACTACCAATCTCCGACCTCAGGAGATTCGAGAGAAGTATAAAGACCGAATCGCTGACCGTTTTAACGAGATGATGACGAAGATAATCTTCAAGAATCCCTCATATAGGGGTCAGAACGCACAGAAATAGGCTTTCCTGCGATTCTAAGCGCAAAGATGAATACTTTATCACCTGAACGCAAGAAATCGCAGGAGAGCGCAGGAAAACGAGAAAATCAATAATTCTAAATTCAACGCAACAATGAAGAATCAAACATTAGAAATCGGCAGCTATCTCATCCCTGAGGGGTGCAAGGCGACCGTTATGGGTGGAGAGGTGATAATCTCCATCAAGAAAGATAATCGTATCAAAGAGGGCGATTGGAGATGCAAAGACTGCATCCATCGTAAAGAGGGAAAGACCTCTATCAACGCATGGTCTATGAGTTGGGTCTGCGAGCTGAAACCGAAGACCGTCCGCAATCCTCGATTCGCTAATCAAAAACTATTCTACTGCGCCAATCGGAATGATAAGGCGTGTGAGAATTTCGAGAGAAAGGAGGATTGAGATATGGAGACTAAGAAATGCGAAATATGCGGTCGTGAGCTGCCTGTCTCAGAGTTCTCGAAATCATATAAGAACCGATGCAGGGAATGTGTCGCAAGGCTCACGAGAGAAAAGAGAAACAATAAGCAGTCGAAACGCTCAATCTTTGATGATTATTTAGACTCTATCCCGAATCCTGATAGAGAGGTAATCACTATCACCATCGAGAGAGGAAAGGGGGTCTTTGTCGATTATCAGAGAGATAACGAGCCAAAGAAGAATTGGAAAGACTGCAATACGAAAGAACTCATCTCTATCAATGCAGCAGCCGATGTCCTGAAAGCAGGAACAGAAGTAACTACGGCATTCGGAAAGATAGTCGGCAATGTGAGAGAAATCGAGAATATGCTTGGAATTAAAATTTTGAAGAAATGAAAACATATATATTGACACTATCAAAGGTTTTCCCTGCTTATCATATCAGGAAAGGCGAACCAACCAATTTCAGAGCTGCATTCAATGCAGGTCAGCCATTCAAGAAAGATGCAGATACATTCTGCGAGTTTCCGAAGCTGCATACTATTCGTGCGAACTATGAGCTTTGGGCAAAGCGTTTCGAGCAAATCGAGAGAGGCGAAGCACAACTCTCCATCCGTCAATGGTCAGGGAAGCCATATCATAGTAAGCAGGAAATCATCTGCAATCTCACGAAAGCTGACGGTATCGGAATTCAGAAAATGGTTGTTGCAGGATGCGCAACTATTCATCCGAAATTCGTAGGTGATTGTTCCGTAGATTGCAAGACTCTCGCTCATAATGATGGATTGTCTGAGGTCGATTGGAGGAATTGGTTTGAGAGATACGACCTGACAGAACCGCTTGCAGTCATTCACTTCACTAAATTCAGATACCGATATGAGCAGTCAAACAAATGAGCAATGCGCCAACTGCCCGAAATCATATCTCGGAGTGAATGGTCGCTTTTGCAGCGAAAGAAAACATTATGTCGAATATGCGGTCACACCGCCTTGTAAAGAAAATAATTGATTATGTGGCTAAATGAAAGTAACAGGAAAAAGCATTTCCTCTATGCGATACCGTTAGGATTGGTATTCACTATCCTCTGCGTTCTCGGTGCAGCATCAGCTTTGGAGTTCAAAGATACGCAGTATGGCAATAAATGGGATTGGCTCGATTGGATTGCAACCATGCTTGGAGGCATTATCGGGCAGATAGTTCAGTTATTCATCATCTATTTAATCATCGGCTGAGTATGAAACTAAATAATGAAAAAGAAATCTTTGACCTCTATGTCGAAAAAGATAATTTTTGGAGAGATTCTCTGAAAGAACCATTCATCCAAGAGAATGATGGTCGTGTTTGGGCATCTGAGGGTCATATCGTGATAATGGTGAATCAGGAATGTGTATCAGGCGAATACAAGACTCAGGATTTGGGCAGCAAAATCCCTGTCAGAGATTATAACTGCGATTTCCCTCTGTCTATCTCAGATTTGCAGGATGCTCTCGATAGATGTCCGCAAGAAGATGAGGTTCTCATCACCTACAAAGAAGTGAAATGTCCTGAATGCGATGGCACAGGAGAGGTCGAAGCAGAATATCGAGCAGATTACGATGATGAAGATTACGAGATTGTCGGTAGCTGCCCTATCTGTGATGGTTCAGGCAAAATCGATGAGGAAGTCAGAACACCGACAGGAAAGAAGATACCTCAGGAAGATTCTATCATCAAACTCGGCAAAGGATATTTCAAATGGCATCATTTCAGAACCATCATCAAGACCTGCAAAATGCTCGATATAAAACAAATCCGACTCGTGAGAACCCATGAGACAGAAATGAGTATATTGGAACTCTCAAAGGATATTCATATCGGATTCATGCCTATGTATGTCGATAATGAAGATGGGGTAAAAATCAAGAAAAGAGCAATCAGCGTGAAAGGAATAAAAGCATGAAACTCTATATTGCAACACCAATCAACGCCCGACCTGAGCAAGGCTTCAGGAATAAGTATAAGGCGGCTCAGAAGCGAGTGAGAGAGCTGAAAGAGATTATCAAGACCGACCATCGTTTCTATGGATATTCCCTTGTTTCCTCATTCGATGTGAATAAGTCGCAGAACATCTCAGAGGCTATCGCTATGGGTAACTGCATTCAGGCAGTCATCGAATGCGATGCTATCTATCTCGACCATGCTTGGCAGTCATCGAAAGGCTGCAACCTCGAATATCGAGCTGCCAAGATATACGACAAAGAGATTTACGAACATGATAAACTATAAAATTTCAACGCAACATGACAGAGCAAGAAAAGAAAGAGTACAATGAGTTTCTCGAACATAAGAAAACTCAGAGAGTCGAGAGCGGATTTGCCGTTGAGGATGCAGACCTCAATCCTGCACTATTCGACTTTCAGAAGTATTGTGTGAAACGAGCATTGGCGGTCGGAAAATTTGCCCTCTTTGAAGATTGCGGTCTCGGAAAGACCATTCAGCAGCTCGAATGGGCGCAAAAGGTTTTCGAGCATACCGACCAGCCTATTCTCATCCTTGCGCCTCTCGCCGTCATATCTCAGACCATCAAAGAGGGAGAGAAATTCGGCTACAAGGTGATGGATTACGATGAGATGCTGCCTAATAATCTCGATGAGTGCGGAATCTTCATCACGAACTATGACAATCTGCCGAATGTCGAGGTATCATCATTCGGAGGCATCGTTCTCGATGAAAGCTCTATCCTGAAAAACTTTCAGGGCAAGACCCGAACATATATCATCGAACAATTCAAGCGCACTCCCTATAAGCTCGCTTGCACGGCTACGCCATCACCGAATGACACCACGGAAATCTGCAATCATGCTGAGTTCCTCGATGTGATGAGCCGCTCTGAGATGCTCGCAATGTATTTCGTGCATGATGGAGGCTCAACCTCAGATTGGAGGCTCAAAGGTCATGCAAAGCAGAGCTTTTGGGATTTCGTCTCAACGTGGGCGGTGATGCTCAATAAACCGAGTGATATAGGCTTCGATGATAAAGGATACGACCTGCCACCTCTCAATGTCATTCAGGATATTGTCGAGACTCCAAAGCGAGATAACGGAATGCTATTCAATACATCTGCCGTATCTGCGACCGAGTTTCATAAAGAGCTGCGCTTGACCTACAAAATCCGTCTTGACAGAGTGGCTGAGATGGTGAAAGCTCGACCCGATGAGAACTTCATCATTTGGATAGGTCACGATGACGAGGGAAAATATCTCCGTTCCCTGCTGCCTGAGGCAATCGAGGTGAAAGGCTCTGATTCGAGAGAATACAAGAAAGAAAAGCTGCTCGGCTTCGGCAATGGCGATTTCCGCATCCTTATCACCAAGCTCAAAATCGCTCAGTTCGGTCTCAATTATCAGAACTGCCACAATCAGATATATGCCTCTCTCGATTTCTCCTTTGAGGCAACCTATCAGGGAATCCGCCGTTCCTATCGCTTCGGACAGAAAGAGACGGTCAATATCTATCTCATCACGACCGACACGATGCAGAACGTGAAAGACAGCTTCGATGCAAAGCAGAAAGCGTTTAATGAGATGCAGTCGGCTATGACTGAGGCAATGAATCGTAATATCAAGAATAAAATAATACTCAAAAAGATGGAAGTAAGCAATCAGTACAAATCAGAACGCTGCGATATTCGCCTTGGCGATTGTGTGCAGCTCATTCAGTCAATCCCTGACGAGAGCATCGGTTTCTCGATATTCTCGCCACCATTCGCAGAGCTTTACACCTACTCTGATAAGCTCGAAGATATGGGCAACTCAAAGGATTATCAGGAGTTTTTCAAGGCATTCAAGTTCCTCGTTAAAGAGCTTTATCGTGTCATGTGGGGGGGGGCGAAATATCGCCGTACATTGCATGGATTTGCCTATTCAGAAAGGCAAAGAGGGATATATCGGTCTCAGGGATTTCTCAGGTATGATACTCCAGGCATTCACAGAGGTAGGTTTCATCTATCATTCGAGAGTCACCATTTGGAAGAATCCTGTCACGGAGATGCAGCGCACAAAGGCTCTCGGTCTGTTGCATAAGCAGGTCGGCAAAGATGCAGCCATGAGCCGTGTCGGCATTCCTGATTACTTGATGGTTTTCCGCAAAGAGGGCGAGCATGAGCATCCTGTTCACTGCAATATCTCTGTCGATACTTGGCAGAAGTACGCATCGCCTGTTTGGATGGATATTGACTACTCAAATACTCTCAATGCAGCCAAAGGTCGTGATGAAGCAGACGAGAAACATATCTGTCCTTTGCAGCTCGATACTATCGAGAGAGCCATCACCCTATGGAGCAACGAGGGCGATACCGTCCTGACTCCTTTCCTCGGCATCGGCTCAGAGGTTTATGAGGCAGTCAAGCTCAATCGTTTCGGCATCGGCTTTGAACTGAAAGAGAGCTATTTCAAGGAGGCAATCAAGAATATCAAGGGAATGGAGCAACTGAAATCGCAGAAATCATTATTCGACTAATATGGCATTCACAATCACGAAATTTGAAGAGTGGTGTCCGAATTGCGAGAGCGAGAATGAGTTTCGGAGTAATGGGCATAAGGTGTATATCTGTCAGCATTGCGGATATGCCCTCGCTCCCTGCTCGCTCTGCGAAATGGATAAGGCTCGATGCTCTGAGTGCGAGATAAGCAAGAGAGCAGAAGAAATCAATAAGCAAAATAACTTCTAACATCAATCAAAATGGAAGAAAAGAATCAGAATCAAGAACAGGGTCTCACTACTGAGGAAGTGAAGGCTCAGATTGCAGAGGTCATCGCCAATGCAAAAGAGAATCGTGAGAAAGTCCGCAAAGAAAGCAAGAGCGGCGAGTTGAAACGCAATCCTTTCGTCAATCTCGATGAGAAAGGCATCCTCAATCCTGATGCTATCGTCAAAGAGTGGGATTTGATTCAGGCGAAGAAATCATCCCTCAGCTCAGGCGAGAGGAATACGGTGAAGCAGATAGTCCTGATTGCATTCCGTAATGCTGCCATCAAGAAAGCCAAGGACAATGCGGCAAAGAATATCGCAGAGAAAGAGGCTCAGGAAAAGCCGAAAGCGAAGCGCACCCGAAAGAAAAAGTCTGAGAAATCAGATAGTGAGAAATAAACCGAGTTTTTAATCATTCAAACAATTCAAATTATGAAATCAAGAACAGCGCAATGGTTAATCTGCAAAGTCCGCTACGAGAAGATGCAGGAGGATGGTATGCAGAAGAAAGTCACAGAGAGTTATGTCATCGATGCAGTGAGCTTCACAGAGGCAGAGGAACGCATCACAGAGGAAATGTCCGCATACATCAGCGGAGAGTTCGAGGTGAAAGATATTTCACTCGCTCCGTTCGGTGAGATATTCTTCGATGAGAAACCGAGTGCCGACCGCTACTACAAGGCGAAGCTCGCATTCATCACCATCGATGAGAAGTCAGGCAATGAGAAACGGCAGAACGTGACCTATCTCGTTCATGCTGAGAACTTCAATGCAGCCGTGAAGAATGTCTATGAGGTGATGGGAGGCACGATGATTGATTATGAGATTATCTCCATCGCTGAGACTCAGATAATGGACGTATTCGAGTATCATCCGAAAGAGACTGAGAAAGCAGATGAAGCCTAAGGAGTTTTTCGACAAGGTATCTGAATTGAGAGAGGCACAAAAGGAGTATTTCAAGACTCGGAATAGTGCCGCTCTCAATCGGAGCAAGGCTCTCGAAAGAGAGATTGATGCTGAAATCGTAAGAGTGAACGCTATCCTGAGCAAGCGACCGCAGCCTGTTCAGGGAAATCTATTCGGGGAGGGTCAGCCATGAGACAATCGGATTTGATAAGAAGGGCAATCAGACTGATAGAGAAATACTCGTCATTGGAATGGTATGAGAGGATAAGGCATCGCTCAGAACCGCCACCACCCTACTATGAGAGGCTGCATCCTCGGAGAGATTATCAGAAACGCTCGTTTTGGCTTCGTATTCGCTCTAATCCATTCAGACCTGAATACCACTAAGGGAATGGCGAGAAAATGCGTCAGAGAGCCGTTTCTGTGCGAAATTCGGCTATGTAATAATATCGTTTATCCGTAGAATATATAATATAACATAATATGGCATCAGTAAATATGGCTATTGTGGTTGGTTTCGTTGGGGATGACCCAAGAATCAATCAGACACAATCAGGAAGAAAGGTGGCGAGCTTTTCTCTCGCTACGACCGAAAAGGGATATACCACTCAGAGCGGTCAGCAGATACCCGATAGGACGGAATGGCATAATATCGTCTGTTGGGGAAAGACTGCTGAGGTCGTTGAGCGATATGTCCGCAAAGGCAGTTCACTCTATATTCAGGGAAAGATACGCACTCGCTCCTACGAGAAAGACGGTCAGACCCGATATGTGACGGAGATTGAATGCGAGTCGATGCAGATGCTCGACCGTAGGGCAGAATCTCAGCAGAGCCAATCTCAGGGAGTATCTCAATACCCTGTGCAGGGAGGTACTTCATTCCCTCAGGCTCAGGAGCAGAAGAAAGACGATGACGATTTGCCGTTCTAAGCTATGAGACATATCGAGAGTATCATTCAGCAGAACTGTGTGAAGTGGTTTCGACTGCAATATCCGAAGCTCGCTCTGCTCTTGTTCGCCGTTCCCAATGGTGGAGCAAGGCGCAGGATTGAGGGAGCGATAATGAAAGCAGAGGGAGTGACGAAAGGAGTATCAGACCTATTGCTTCTATTCCCTGCAAAGCATTATCATGGTCTCTGTATCGAGATGAAGACGGAAAAGGGCAAGCAGCAGCCATCTCAGAAGATTTGGCAGCGAGCGGTCGAAGATGCAGGGTATAAATACGTCATTTGTCGCTCTTTTGAGGACTTTATGGAGCAAATTAACGCCTATTTGCGTTAAAAATATATATTTTTCGCCTAAAAGGATGCCTAATAAGCATCCTTTTTTGTATCTTTGTGCCGATATATCATTTTATTAGACAATTGTCATCATGGGAAAAGACACTCAGAACAAGAGTATCGATACGCAGTTTGTATCGATGGAGCTGGCTCAATTAGAACCGAATGACGGTCAGCTTGAAGGTCTGCCATCCAATCCGAGGCAGATAACAGATTCAAAGATGGATTTGCTGAAACAGAACATTCAGCAATATCCCGAAATGCTCACTCTCAGGGGATTGCTCGTCTATCCTCTTGAAAACGGCAAGTATATCATCATCGGCGGTAATATGCGTTATCATGCAATGAGCGAACTCGGTTTCAAGACCGCTCCCTGCATCATCATCCCCAAAGAGACCTCTATCGAGCAGCTGAAAGCCTATTCGGTCATCGATAACAACGGCTTCGGTAAGTGGGATTGGGATATGCTCGCCAACGAATGGGATGCAGCTCAACTCACATCATGGGGCGTTGATTTGCCTATCATGGAGAGTGAAATCAATACGGATGAGTTCTTTGATTCTCTCGAAAACGAGGATGAAAAGAGCAAGGGCGAGAAGCTGACAATCACCATTCCCGATGAGTATGCAGACCAAAAGGATGAGATGAAATCGCTCATCGAATCGGCTCTGTCTGACTACTCAGGAATCAAGGTGAAGTAATATCGCTATTATAGCACTATATAGCTATATAATATATAAATCAAGATAATATATTCAGCGTAGATGTATGAAGATATTTCTCGCAGGAGGCATCTCAGGAAATCTCCGTGAATTTTGGCAAAGGGTAATGAAAATCTATCTCGCAGACCCTCGCTCACGAGGTGAGGTAATGGACGCTATGAAAGTATATATCGCAGGAGACAACAATAAGAAGAAAATCCTCAGAGAGCAACTCTATGGATGCGATTTCTTCACAGGGGAGAATGCTCTGAAAGGCATCAATATCCTCGAATCATTCTATTACCTCAGAAAGAACGAGGAATTTATGACGCTTGTTAAGCACTTCGGCTCATTCCTGCTCGATTCAGGAGCTTTCACGTTCATGTCAGGCTCGCACAAAGGCGGCATAAATTGGGATGAGTATGTCGAGGAATATGCGGCATTCATCAATCGATGGAACGTGCAGCTCTTTTTCGAGCTTGATATTGATTCTGTGGTCGGTCTGACTGAGGTAGAGCGACTCAGGGAGAAACTCGAAGCTCTGACAGGAAAGAAGCCTATCCCTGTATGGCATCGCAATCGAGGCAAGGAGTATTTCATCAAGATGTGCGAGAACTATCCCTATGTGGCTCTCGGCGGCATCGTCACCAAAGAGATTGACCGAAAGAAATACGAGACTGCCTTTCCTTGGTTCATCAAGACAGCTCACGACCACAAATGCAAGATTCACGGATTGGGATATACCACCGTGGCGAACTTGAAGAAATATCACTTCGATTCAGTCGATAGTACCGCATGGCTCTATGGCAATCGTGGCGGCTATCTCTATAAGTTCAATCCTCGCACAGGTCTCTTGGAGCAATTAGGCAAAGAGGGATGCAGACTCAAATCGAGAGAGGGCGCAGTAAACAATTTCAATGAATGGGTGAAATTCGGCAAATATGCTGAGAATCATCTTTGATTGATTGCGTAGAATGCGGATTTGCTATATAAAAAGCCGACATCATCAAATTTTCAAATATCAGAGACTATGAAACAGAAGAATTCAATCATCATCCTATCGGGCGGCATGGATAGCGTTACGCTCCTGTACGACCAAAAGGATTATATTGCTCTCGCAGTCACTTTCGACTATGGCAGCAATCACAACAAACGAGAGGCAGAGCTTGCAGCCTACCATTGCAAGCAGCTCGGTATAGAGCATCTCATCATCCCTCTCGACTTCATGGGCAAGTATTTCAAATCATCTCTATTGGAGGGAGCGGATGCAGTTCCTGAGGGTCATTATCAGGACGAGAATATGAAATCGACTGTCGTTCCTTTCCGTAATGGCATCATGCTCTCTATCGCCTGTGGTCTTGCAGAGAGTCGTGGACTGACAAAGGTTCTCATCGCCAACCATGCAGGAGACCACGCTATCTATCCCGATTGTCGAGCTACATTCATCGATGCAATGAATCAGGCAATGGCATACGGCACATACGAGCATATCAATATCTTTGCGCCATACACATCATACTCAAAGACCGACATCGCAAAGGTCGGCAAGGCTCTCGGCATCGATTACTCAAAGACCTATTCCTGCTATAAGGGAGGCGAGAAGCATTGCGGCAAGTGTGGCACTTGCATAGAACGCAAAGAGGCTCTCAGGGATGCAGGAATCGATGACCCGACCGAGTATGAGGAATAAACCAAGTTTAATCATATAAAATCAATATCGCTTATGTATTACGTTTCAAAAAGGATGGAGATTGCAGGGAGTCATTCTCTGAAATTATCCTACGAAAGCAAGTGTCAGAACTTGCACGGTCATAATTGGATTATCACCGTCTATTGCAAGGCTAAGAAGCTCAACAAGGATGGGATGGTCTGCGACTTCAAGCATATCAAGGAGAAGATTCACGGCAAGCTCGACCACTCGAATCTGAATGACGTATTGCCATTCAATCCCACCGCAGAGAATATCGCCCGATGGATTGTCGAGCAGATTCCTCAGTGCTATAAGGCATCAGTCAGAGAGAGTGAGGGCAACTTCGCCGTTTATGTAGATGACAAACTCAAAGATGATGGTGCGCTATGAGAGTAAATGAGATTTTCTATTCGATTCAGGGAGAGGGAGCGCATTCAGGAGAGGCGGCAATCTTTCTGAGGCTCTCAGGATGCAATCTGAGATGCCATTTCTGCGATACTGAGCATCAGCCTTACCAAGACCTCACAGAGGATGAGATATGCGCTGAAATCGCAAAATATCCTGCTCATCTCGTGGTCATCACAGGCGGAGAGCCGACCTTGCAGCTCACTCGCTCGCTCGTGGATAAGATTCACGACCTCAGAAAGATGGTTGCCATCGAGACGAACGGCACTCGTGAAGTTCCCTCGAATGTCGATTGGGTGACGGTATCTCCGAAAGAGGCTTATGTCGGCTCAGTCGGAAAGCCTGTCATCAAGACCGCTCAGGAGGTGAAGATTGTTCTCGATGGAAAGACTCTCTATGCTGACCCCACATGGGGCATCACGGCAGCGCATTATTTCGTGCAGCCTTGCGATACAGGCGATGAGCAGCGAAACAGAGAAATCATCGAGCATTGTGTAAACTTTGTAAAAGCTAATCCAAAATGGAAACTATCACTCCAAACACAGAAGATATTAAGAGTGCGATAAAAGCTCTCTTAATCGCTATCGGCGAGAATCCTGACAGAGATGGTCTGAAAGGCACTCCCGACCGCATCGTGAGAATGTGGAAAGAGATATTCAGAGGCTATGACCCTGCTCAGAAGCCGAAGATTACCACTTTCCCGAATGAGGAAGGCATCTCGGATTTGGTATTCGATACAGGAGATTATTACTCAATGTGTGAGCATCATATCCTGCCTTTCTTCGGTAAGTATTACTTTGCCTATATCCCCAATCCGAAAGGGCGCATCCTCGGCATCTCAAAGGTCGCTCGTGTAGTCGGCTATTGCGCTGCCCGATTGCAGCTTCAGGAACGGCTCGCACGAGACATCGTGAATATGCTTTCTGAGGCTCTGAATGATGATGCTCTCGGATTCGCTATCGTGATGAGAGGAAAGCATCTCTGTAAGACGATGAGAGGCGTGAGGAATGACGGCAATATGTCTGTGGCTCACTTCACAGGATTATTCGAGAAAAACCCTGAACTCAAAAGAGAGTTCTATAAACTAATCGATTTGCAGACATGAAGAAATCAGCATCACTATTTCAGCGAGCGGAGGAATGGATAAGCAAGCATGGTCTCATCGAATACGGAGGGGCGCAGTTGCAAGACTTCTGCAAGGAACTCGGCATCAACGATAAGACCTATCGCCGTTGGCTGAATGAAGAGGATGACTTCAAAAAGGCTATCGAGAAAGGCAGAGAGGTGTTCAGGCTCTCCCTCGCTCACGACCTGCACGAGACACTCGCTAAGGTGGCAAAGGGCAGCGAGCATGAGGAAACGACTACGGAATACCGCCCTAATCCCAAGAATCCCGACAAGCCGACCATCACGAAGATGGTAAAGAAGAAAATCGTCATTCAGCCTAATGTGGGAGCTGCGATATTCCTGCTCACCAATCTCGACCCTGAGCATTATCAGAATCGCCAAAAGAGCGACATCACTCTGAAACCATCGGGCGAGAAAGAGATGACAATTGATGAAATAAACAAAGAAATCGAGAGACTCAGCAAACTTGAGACCAAAGAATGAAACTGACGGAAATCGAGAGACAACAGAAACTAATGCGGTTGATGCAGATGAGACTCAAACTCGAAGCACCAGCCTCATTCTCGCATTTCCTCGGTTATAGCAATCCCAAGTATGAGTTGGAGTGGTTTCATCGTGTCATCGCAGAGCATTGTCAGATGCTTTTGGAGGGCAAGATTAAGAACTTGATGGTATTCGTTCCACCTCAGCATGGCAAATCAGAAATCATCTCTCGTAACTTCCCTGCCTGGGCGTTAGGTCGAGACCCTGATTTGAAGATTGCATCTTGCTCGTATGCTGCCGACCTATCAGAGCAATTCTCTCGCTCTGTGCAGCGTATCATTGAGAGTCCTGAGTATCAAGAAATCTTCCCTGATACCTATCTCAGCACTTCTCTGAAAGCGAAGAATGACCCTCGAACCTATATCAAGAATGTTGATTTCTTTGAGACGGTCGGGCATCGTGGATTCTATAAGGCAGTCGGTGTCGGTGGTCCTCTGACAGGTACGCCTGTCGATATAGCGATTATCGATGACCCTGTGAAAGATGCAGCAGAAGCCTATTCGCTGACCTATCGGCAAAAGGTTTGGGAGTGGTATAATACCGTCCTCACTACCCGATTGCACAATCATTCGAGACAGCTCTTTATTATGACCCGATGGCATGAGGATGACCTTGCAGGGCGCATCCTGAAAGCAGAGGCAGACGAATGGAAAGTTCTCGCTATCCCTGCCATCTGCGAGAAAGAGAATGATGGAGGATTGAGCAATCGAAAAGTCGGAGAGGCTCTTTGGGCATCGCATCACTCCGTGCAGAAGCTCATCAAGCAGAAAAATCGCTCACCTCGTGAGTTCTCAGCTCTATATCAGCAGCATCCTGTCATCGAGGGCGGTAATATCGTGAAAAGAGATTGGTTTCAGCATATATCTCTCGCTGAATTCAAGTCGCTCAGGTTCAATGAGCCGATGCACTTCTATCTCGATACCGCCTACGGAAAGAAAAAGCCGACAGGAAATGACCCATCGGGCATTTTGGCAGCTTGCAGGATAGGCAGATATGTCTATATCTACAATGCTCAGAAAGTATGGAAAGAGATGCCTGATTTGCTTCGATTCCTGCCTGAGTATATGGCAGCGCATGAGGGGAATGCAGAGAGTAAGCTACACGTTGAGCCGAAAGCCAATGGTGAGAGCGTGGTTCAGATGCTCAAAGCAATATCCTCGCTCAATGTGAAAGAGACTCCTACTCCTGTCGATTCAAAAGAAACTCGGTTTAGGGTGGTTTCGCCTCGTGTTGAATGCGGTCGTGTCTTTCTCGTTGATGGCTCTTGGAATGATGATTTCCTCGATGAGGTATGCGGATTCCCTGCAATGGAGCATGATGAGTTCGTGGATATTCTCGGATATGCAATAAATGACCTCTACGAAGAAGATGACGATATGGACTACGAAAATATCGATAAGTCAATGTTCGGATTATAAACTTAAAAATTGAAGAATATGTTTTTAGTAGATTTGTTTCGCAACTATGTGAACGCCTTGGTCGGAAGAAATCAAGAGTTCGAGCAATTATTGGCTGCAAAGGATATTTCCGCAGTCAAGGAGAAAATGGTCTCTCGTGTTGAGTTCGTGATGGATGCTCTCAAAGAGTATATCACGAAAGAGCATCAGATAATGAAGCGAGAGGACAAGATTATCACCGATAAGAAAGGCAAGTTCCTCAGGAAAGAGCCTGTTTGGAAGCTGCCTATACCTTATCCTGTGTTCATCAACGAGATTGCACTTGTGTTCCTCTTTGGTCGCCCTGTGAAATGGACACAGCTCTCAGAGGGAACAGATGACGCATTCAAGGCTTATCAGGACTTCATCAAGAAAACCCGATTCAATGCCAAGATTCGCCAATGCAAGCGTCTTGCAGGAGCTGAGACTGAATCTGCATTGCTTTTCCGTGTATTCAAGGATGATGAGGGCAATCCTGATTGTCAGCTCAGGGTTCTCGCTCGCTCAAAGGGAGATGAGATTTATACCCGATTCGACCAATACGAGAATCTGATTGCTATCGCTTGGGGATATTATGTGAGAGATACTGAGGAAGGAGCGACCTATCATTTCGATGTATTCACTCCTAAGACCATCTATCACTGCGTGAAGAAATCTCTCGGATGGGAGGTCGTAGAGGAAATCAACTTCATCGGGAAGATTCCTCTCATCTATTTCCGTCAGGAAAAGGAATGGGATGGTGTGGAAGCTCTCATCCATCGTGAGGAAAGCATCGCATCGAGAACTGCCGATACGAATGACTATTTCGCTGACCCAATCGCTATCATGGCTCAGGATATTATCAAGAATATGCCTGAGAAGAAAGAGGCTGCAAAGCTGCTCATCACGAATGATAAGGATGGAGTCGAAAAGGCAGCAAAGTATCTCACATGGGATAATGCGCCTCAGTCGAAGAAAGACGAATTGGAATGGTTGCAGACCCAAATCCTGCAAAAGACATTCACGCCTAACATCACGACCGATGCCCTGAAATCTATCTCTCAGCTCTCCGCTAAGGCTCTCCGCACGGTGATGATGCTTGCAGACATCAAGGCATCGAAGCGCAAAGAGACCTATGATGAGATGCTCGACCGCACTTCATCGCTCATCACGGCTATCATCGGCAATGTACTCGATGTTTCCCTGCACTCTCAATGTGAGGCTTTGGAGGTTGGGCATGAATTCCAAGAGCCATTCGGTGAGGACATCGAGGATGCTCTGAATAATATCATCCGCTCAGTCGATGCAGGAATCCTCTCAACAGAAAGTGCAGTCGAACTCAATCCTATCGTCAAAGACCCGAATCGTGAATCTGAGCGTCTTGCAGCAGAGGCAGAGGAAAGGCAGAAGCAGCAGGAAGCTATCTTCAATATGGGTAACGATGGAGGTGCTGCATCTTTCTCTGACGGCGATGAAGATGATGAGGATGATGAAGATGCTAAGAAGAAAAAGAAAACGGCTCAGAACGCAGGAAAATAAGCAAAAAACGATAAATGGCAAAGCAAGGCTCAGACCCAAAAGCTGCAACTCTCGCCCGAATCAGGCGAACAGAGGCATACGCAGAGAAAGTGAGATTATTGTTCGCTAAGACGGTGAACGATATTCTCGCTCTCAATAAGACCATGCCCTCACTCGATGAGGGAGTGATGTTCTCTTTCGATGGAGAGAGTGTCAAGAAACAGAAAGAGGTCGAGGTCTTGCTTCGCCGACTGCATTCAGCCGTTACGATGGCTATTCAGCAGGGAGTGAAACTCGAATGGGATGCAGCCAATCAGGAATGCGATAAGCTCGTTCAATCTGTATTCGGGAAGAAAGTCCTCGAAAGTCCTGAGTTCTCGGCTTGGATGGGCAGGAATACGGCGGCTCGTGATGCTTTCCTCTCTCGCTCTGAGCATGGTCTGAATCTCTCTGATAGGGTTTGGAAATCCGTTCGTCAGCTCAGGGATGAAATGGAGGTCGCAATGACCGTATCTATCGGAGAGGGCGAATCATCAAGCTCAATGAGCCGAAAGGTGCGCCAATACCTGAACAATCCCGATGATATGTTTCGCCGTTTCCGCTATAAGAAAGGCGAGAAAGACATCATCGACCCTGAGACAGGAGAAATCACAGGGAAAGAGATTGTCTATGGCAAGAAATGGAAGAAACGCATCAAAGATGAGGTGACAGGCAAATATAAGTGGATTGACTATGATAGAGATTCCTACAAGACAGGTGCAGGAGTCTATAAGTCATCCGCTCGTAATGCTATGCGTGTGGCTCGGACTGAGACAAATATCGCCTATCGCCGTGCCGATAATGCCCGATGGCAGGATATGGATTTCGTTCTCGGTCAAAGGGTGCAGCTCTCAAAGAACCATCCAAAGAAAGACATCTGCGATAAGCTGCAAGGTGACTATCCAAAGGATTTCGTCTTTGATGGTTGGCATCCTCAATGCTTCTGTTTCTGCACTCCAATCCTGATGGATGAGTCAGAGATGGCAAAGGTTACTGAGGCTTTTCTGAAAGGCGAGAAATATACTCCAAGAGGAAAGCAGATAACCGATTATCCTGCGGCTTTCAAGGATTGGGTAAAAGACCATGCCGAAGATATTGCAGCATCTCGTGAGAGAGGCACAGAGCCGTATTTCATCCGCAATAATGCTCAGGCAATCGATGAGATTATCAATCCTCAGCCGAAAGAACTCTCTATCCTCGAAAAAGCGAAGCTCAGGCATGATGCTCGTACTCCTGAACAGGAGGAAGCTATCAAGAATGCTTGGGAGGAAAGAAAGCATAAGCATCAGCTCATCAAGAAAACTGCCGACAATGTTCTCAATGTGGCTCAGGACTACGGAGAAATCGATTACTCAGAGCTTCAATCTGCCATCAAATCAGGAGACCTCACTAAGATGCAGGAACTCGCAAAGACGGTCGCTCAGAGCGTTTCTGCAATGAAGAAACAAGAGGCTGCACTTGCAGACCTCATGCCGAATGCTCACGAACTGCATCAATCACACTCAATGAGTGAGCTGAAAGAAGCATACAACGAGCTTGATGGAGTGATGAAGAAATGGCTATCTAAGTATAGTTATTCTTCTGTCGATACTGCTCCATTGGAACATCTGAGGAATAAGTTAGATTTCGAGCTTACCAATCCGACTATCAGTTACTCTCAGAAAGAGATTATCAAGAAAGCGATTACTGAGAAGATTCGTTTCATCAATCAGAAGCTCGCTTGGAATGACCTGATTTCAAAAGCTGCATCCCTGAGGACTTTCAAGACGAAATCGAGTGTCTATAAAGATTATCTCGCCAAGATTGATGATGCTATCAAGAGTAATGATTTCGCAGCTCTGCAAAAGAGTATCGCAGATGCAGAGGCTCAGCAACAGAAGCTCATCGAAAAACAAATCAAGCGTGGTGGAGATATTAAGAGCGCACTCAATAAAGAGTATAAGGGAGGTGCTATCGGCAAAGATATTTCATCAAGCATTGATACATCGAAGATGGTATCAGAAGACCCATACGGCGGCACATTCACTAATAATGTTGCAAGAATGCAAGGTTTCGATGCTCCTGCGAAATTGGTTTCAGAAAGCGAATTTGCTATGTTGGAGAAAGCCTGTGGCGATGTATTCTATCGCACAGTGAATCCTACAACATTCAAAGGAAAGAAGATGTCGAGCAAAGAGTTTGCATCTCAGCTCTATGTCGCAGAACTCTTGGAACTCAATGGTCCTGGCGGTCGAGTTTATGGTGATGGTATGTATGTCGCCACATCTGCATGGAATGGTCGGAAGTTACGGACTTTGACTGATAGCTGTAAGAGTGAAGCATATAATGATAGTATCTGCTATGGTTATGGCAGTCATACAATATCCGAAATGACTTGGACGAGAATCCCGAAGATAATCAAGCAGAGTGATTTGTATGATATGTGGAGGAAATTAACTCCTGCTCAACGCAGAGCTTACGGAAATCACGAAAATACATATGCTTGCGCCCTCGGTTATGATGCTATGTATTGCGATGGACCTAATTATATGGTAATTTGGAATAGGTCTATAATTGCGGTCAAGAAGAAATAAAGAAATGAGGATATATCTCAACGCTGATATATCCTCATTTTATTTTAGTAGTATGCGATGACTTCATCTATTGGAATGTCCTTATCTATGATATTCAGAAGTCTCGTTTCATCATACATGAGAGCCATTCCGATATAGTCGGCAGAAAGTTTGGTCTTTCCGTCATCTGTAACGAGCCAATAGTTCTGAATGCGATATATATCATCGACTTTCTCTACGCTCGCCCATATCTGACAACCCCAATGATTCTCTTTCCTGAGCTTGATAGCTGCCTGCAAAGCCTCTTTCTCACTCTTGAAAGAAGAGTGTTCACGAATCGCTTTCTTATGCTTTTCAGCTATTTCAGGATTGGCATCCATTCGAGCCTGAGCATTCTCGTATATTCGAGCGAGGTCATCTTGACTTATTCTGTATCTGTACTCCATATTCATTAACTTTTGGTTTGTTGTTTCTGTTGGAGATGCCCGACCTTAATCGTGCATCGCTTATTCTGATATTCATTCTTGCCTCGTATCGCATTGGTAAGCGATTTATAGGCAATCCCGATTTCATTCTGAGGAATTGCATCGTAGATGGCTTTCAGAGAACCGAAATAGAAATCAGTCTCTCCATCGTGAGGCTCATTCAATTTTAGATGTACTACTTTCATTTCATGCTGCAAAATTACTCATTTTCCTGCGATTTCCCACGATTTTAACTCAGAAATGAGGATTTTCGCCTCAAATAGAGAAAATCGCAGGAAACGCAGTTTCTGATTGTCATTTCATTTTCAGGAATTCATTTGCCATTCTCTCCATATTATCGGCATACGAGAGAGGGAATCTCACATCGTAATCTATCGCATCGTGACGGAGTCGGCTTGCCATACTCTTGATTCGCATTGCCATCTGAGTGGCTTTAATGAGCTTTTCTTTCTGTGTTGCCATAATTACTGCCCTTTCTTTGCTTTATGTTCCTCTGCGGCTTTCTTCATCATGGCATCCATCTCGTTCTGAGTGACCTCGTAGATGACCTTGATGCCTTTCGGATTTTTCTTCACTTTGAACTCGAATGTGAATGGATTTGTTCTCAGCATATCTGCGATATTCTGAATTACCTGTTCTCTTTTTTCATCTTGTGCCATAGTCTTTAATTCTTATTATCGGATGAAACAATCTCTGTGATGCCTCGCTTTGCGAGCTTCTGAGCGGTCTTAGGGTCTTCGAGCTGGTCGCAGATAGCGACTCTCATACCATGATGGATGAGATTCGGGAGATATTGGTCGAGAGCGTGATATGGGAATCCTGCCATCTTAATATCATCTTTCTTGGTGAGAGTGATACCGAGCGTCTTGGCGACTACTTCTGCATCATCCTGATAGGTCTCGTAGAAATCACCGCATCTGAATAAGATAGTCGCATCAGGATGCGTGGCTTTCAACTCCTGAAACTGCTTCATCATCGGAGATAACTCTTCGCTCTGAGGCTCTTTCTCAGGCTCAGGAGAGCCGTTCAGCTTGGCGATGACATCTTCCATCGATTCTGCATTGTGCAGAGCTGCAATCAGCTCCCTTGCGCTCATATCCTCGATATGGAGTTTCGCCTGAACGGTTGCTTCGATGAGGATTTTGATGCCTGAGACAACCTTTTTGAGGTCTTTCTGAGATTTGGTATCGCCTCCGATATTCTTCACCGTAGCCGATTTCTTTCCCTTGCTCTTGGCATCATCGACCGCATCCTGAACGGCTGCAACCTGAGCGGCTTCATCATCCTTATTCAGCTCTACAATCTGACGGACTGCACCTGTGGAGATTTCGCCTTTCTCGATTTTCTCCTGAATCTCAGGTGCAAGGTCGAGAAGCGAGAGGCAGCGACCGATGAACGTGATGCTCTTTCCGAACTTCTGAGCAATCTCGCTCTGAGTATATCCGAACTTATCCCTGAATCGCTGAAACATGATGGCAGATTCATATTCGGTGAAGTTCTTTCCCTCATTCCTCATCATTTGCTCGATGAGCAAATCTTCCTCTTTGGTATTGCGAGGCAGGAAAATCGCCTTGATGCGCTTGATGTCTGCACCCTCAGAGATTGCGGCGAGAGTGGCTCTCAGTCTGCGTTCACCATCCACGAGGCGGTATTTCTCATCTCCATTCTCATCTTTGAACGGTACGACCGTGATGGGATTGAGAACGCCTTGCAGCTTGATTTGCTCTTTGAGTTCGTCAATGGCGAAATCACGGCGCACGTTGAAGTTATCGACTACGACCACATTACGAGGGTCAACTGAATAGATGTCTGTTCTCTTTGTTGAATTGATATTGGTATCCATAATACTGATGATTTTGATTGTTATTACTTTTCGTTGATTGTATAGATTTTATAGATGCACTTATCTCCGCAGTTCCATCCGTCTCTGATTTTGCCATCGACCACCGCACAGAGATGATTGGCGAGGCTCAGGATATAGCGACCTTTGGGGTTGCTCTGAGCGAAATCCTTGGCGGTCTTTCGTTTCTCTCCTTTCTTGAATTTCAGGGTAACGACCTTATATCCTCTCTGAGCAAAAGCTTTCTCGTAAACATTCTGAGAATTGGGAATGTCGTAATCTTCACGAGCTATCTTCGAGAGGACATCGTAAGCCTCCTGCCATGTGAGTTCGGCAGCGATGGCGAATGCCCTGATAGCGCAATCAGGTTTCCTGCATCTCTTTCCCTCAGTCGGATTTGGCTGAGTGAACTCGAAATAATCTGTATTCTTATATAAATTGATTTTAGCCATTTTGAGAGCGTTTATTTATTGATATGATTACTTTATCATCTTTCGGATTTAATCGCAGGAGACTCAAAGGAAATGCGCCTCCTGCGATTGTCTGAGATTAGTCTTTCACGTTCATTATGTATTTGGCAGCTTTCTCGGCTCTCGATGCAGCCCAAACAATCATCTTGTTATCGTTGTGCAGAGCTTTGAGCCATCCCTGAATGTATGCGACTGAATTCTTGAAAGCCTTTTCACAATCGAGATTGATAGCGTTGCAAATCATGGCAGAACCAAGCTCTGCAACCAATTCCTCTCGTGAGTAATCTTCATTTCCAAAGAATGCGTGGTCGTTCTCAGCCTTGCGGTCGCATCGATAAGGAGGAATAGTTGAATGGGTCAGCTCATGGAATGTGGTTGAATAGTATTCCTCGGCATCCTGATACTGAGAGAGCATCGGTACGACCACTTTATCATACATCGGAGAGTAGTAAGCCTGTGCGCTCGGCTTGTCATTCTGAAATTTGAGTTTCTTTTCTCTGCTCAGGTAGCCGTTGATGACGTTCTCGGCACACTCGATTGGCAGGATAGTCGGCTCGATTGGCTCGCCAGCCTTAATCTTGCTCTCGATGCCTGTTGTATCATCGATGTGGAATACTCGATAATACTTCAGGATTGGGATAAGATGCTCTTTGGCGGTCGTAACTTCGACCTCGTTTCCGTTCTCATCCTGAGTCTTTTTCTTGCCGTGAGAAATCATCGTGAAGAAAACGACCATCGATGATTTTGCGCCTTTCTTGATGTCGCCTCCCAAGTCTTTGACCTGCTTGAATGTGAGATACTCGCCCTCTCGACCTAAAAGCATCTGATTGAGCATTGAATAAGGCTTGCGTGAAACATAGTTCACTGCGCCTCCGTCTGCGAGACCTGCACCCGACCAAGGCTTGTGCCAAGGGATGATACCTTTTTGAAGTTCCTCGATGATGCGGTCTGTGACCATCTGATAAACATTTACTTTCTCCATTGTTGCGTTGATTTATAGGGTTATTATTTAATCGGGATAAGTCTCATATTTAGATGTTACTTCCTCTAAGCTATCAGATAGCTCATTGAAATCATCTTCATTCATAAACTCTCTGAGGGTGAAAGAATAGGTATTCATGTGCTGCTGCAAATCCTTAGCCTTATTCAGGAGTTCGTTAAAAATCGCTTGCTTACTCATAGTCTTTTGTATTATGGGGAGGCTTGCACCTCCCCTGATTAAACTTAGTTTATTTCAGATTCTCGATGATAGCATCCCTATCGAGCTGCCATATATTCATATCATGCTCGAACTTATAGGCGATGTAGTTTTTGAAGCCGATTTCGTTGATGATGACCTCTCTCAGTTCTGCGGATGAACTTCTCTCTGAAATCTCGATGAGAGAATACATGAGGGCGATATGAGCATCGTTATCTGAGATTAGTTCCTCATTCGTCTTGCTCAGGTCTTTGTTCTCATCTCTGAGAGAGGTGATTTGCTCTCTGAGATTCTTGTTTTCCTCTTCGAGAGAGAGAACCTTGCAATACTCATTCCCTGCCTCTTTGCTCATAGCATCATAGGCTTTCTGAATGCCTCCGTTCTTTTTCCATTGCTTGCACCAAGCATCCTTTTCGAGGTCGTTTGCATTATACTCAGGCTCAATCACTGTGTGATAGTAGTCCTCTGTTGGTCTGAAACCTGTTCTGTCGATGAATTCTGAAATTAACATTGCGTTGAAATTTTAATTTTGAAACTTCCGTTTTATATTCTCGTTTTCGATTGAAATGCCTATTAGGTATCTCTTTCTGTGTGCAAAGATATAGACTATTTGCTTAATAGGCAACTTTTTGAGCAATTATTTTTCTTAAAAAATCTTACTAAAAACGGCGAAATGCGGCTAACTGCGTGGTCTGCACAATGTTAAATATAAAAAATTTTTGGGTGCTTAATAGGCATATATCAAAGAAAAATCGTATCTTTGCGCCAAAGAACTCGAATTCTACATCATTTTTTTTAATTAAAGATAATATGAAAACCAAACTCCGTAAGACCTTATCCGAGCTTTGCAAGGATATGGGATTAACTGACAAGGCATTGGATGAGCTGAGTGAAATCGGCGCACAAGGTCTTGCCACCGATGCCTCTGATGAGGACATCAAGAAAGCAGCGGATTCTCTCGTTCCCTATGCAAAACTCATGCAGGGTGAAATCACGAGGAAGACACGCAAGTCAAACCACAATCAGACTCCGAAATCCGATGGCGAGGGCGGAGATGAGGGTGAAGGTGATGATGCTATCGCTCAGGCTATTGCCAAGCAGCTTGCACCATTCAAGGAGCAGCTCGAAAAGCTGCAATCTGAGAATGATGCTCTGAAAGCTGAGAAAGCAAAGGGCGAGCGTTCCGCACTCATCGCAGCAGAAGCCAAGAAACTCGGAATCCCTGAGTACCTGATGAAACGTATCGCTATCGCTGATGATGCAGACATCGCAAAGGAACTCGCAGATTTCAAACAGGACTTGGTGAGCAACAATCTGATGCCAAAGGATGCAGCGTCAGAAACAGGGCAGAAAGAGGATGCCATGAAAGCCGATGCAAAGGCTTGGGCAGAATCTCTCCCGAATAAGTAAGCATCCGTAATTATTCACCCTTTAATTCGCAGTAAACAATGGCTATCGAATTTAAGAAAACGGCTGTCAAAGGACACACTCCTGAGATTTGGCGTGGCGAATGTAAGATGCTGCCTGGCGGATTCAAGCCGAAGAATACCATCGCAAACGGAACGGTGCTTCATCGTGGCGTTCTCGTTGAGGTGAACTTCGATGAGATGAGCGCAGCAGTTATCAAGCTCGCAAAGGTTCTTGCAGGTGGCACGACCTCTAAGGTTCGTGTTGCTAAGGGTCATCTTTTCGCAGTGGGTGATGTGGTAGCAAAGGTGGGAAAGACCGATAAGTCTGTTTCTATCTCTACTATCGACACATCGAATGCAGATTACGATGTCCTCAATCTCTCTGCTGCCATCACAGGTCTGACTACCAATGATGTCATCATCGAGTCTCGTGATTACGGCTATATCGATGCAACCTCCACCACGGAAGGCGCATTGAAGATTGTCGAGTCAAATCCCTCTGATGGGCAGATTGCTCTCGCAAGCGTAACTCCTTACCTCGGAGAAAAGACCCTCGCTGCAAACGATTATGTCGTTTTGCAGACCGCAGGCTCAAAGTACACTCCGAATATGGTAAACGGAGCAGTGAAAGAATTTAACGGCAAAGGTCTCCCGACCATCGATGCAGCTTTTGAAGCAGTTGTACTCTATCCGAGTCTGAGCTTCCCTGTGCTGCCTGAGTGGTTGAACGGCTGCTGCCTCAAGTCTAACCCGAACATTCTGTTCATTAAGCAGTAATCACTATGCCTGAATTTCTTTATTCTTCGATTTTCGGCGAACTGACTAAGAATGTTCAGATTCGCTTCGATGCTGCCTCTGAGCTGAACAAGCAGCTCTTTGACAACATCATCTTCGAGCGTTTCCTTGATTGGGATGTTCCTACCGTTGGTCTCGACTTCGAGGAGCTGATTGGTCAGTATAACATCACGGTCGCTGCTCCTACCATCGGCACAGATGCTAAGGAGGCTATCCTCGGAACTGAGGGTCTCGAAACGCTGAAAGAGACCATCCTGAACCATGCAATCACCCTGCCGATGACCGTCAAGGATTATCGTAAGGTGCTGCAAATCCTCGATTCCAAGTCTCTGCCTGATAAGGTCAAGACTCAGCAGCTCATCAAACTCATGTGGGGCAATGTGGAGACAGTCGTTAAGTCTGTTCTCGGCAAGCTCGACCTCATCTTCTGTGGCGCACTCTCTAATGAGGGTAAGTTCACTCTCGATGAGACCACCAACCCTGAGGGCGGTGCTCGTGGCTTGATTGATTTCAATCAGCCTGCCGACAATATCGCAACTGCTACTTCTCAGTGGATTGATGCAAATATCGAGACGGTTGACTGCTTCGAGGATATTCAGGGCATCATCGATGCCGCTCAGGATAAGGTCGTATTCTCCAAGATTCTTTGCGCTCCTGCACTTATCTCGTATATGTGCCGCAGCAAGAAGATGAAGCAGATGATTCACGGCACGGACAAATCTTCTAAGATTGTTCAGTTGAAGGACATCAATGCTTACATGGAGGAAAACTCCTTCCCGACATTCGAGACTATCCGCCGTCAGGTTCGCATTCAGAATGGCACTCAGCGCACTCCTTACAATCCTTGGAATCAGAAGAACATGGTCTTCATTCCTGATGGAAAGCTCGGTCTCGTTAAGAACGCTTGGGCGAACAACGAGCTGAAGCCTGAGGCAAGAGTTGCGTACTCTAACTATGGAAGAATCCGAGTATCTCAGTGGGGCGTTGGCGAGACTCAGGGCAGCAATGGCGTTGAGTTCACCAAGGCAGAGGTTCTCGCACTTCCTGTTATCACAGAGATGAATGGTATCTACACCCTCAAAACTCAGGCTTAATCGATGAAGAACGCAGTCGCATTGAGGAATCTGTGTAACGCTATCGCTAACACATTCTATCCCGATAAGGCAACCATCGACCTTGCTCTGTTCAATGAAGGCATCGAAGCAGAGGCAGAGGCTACTCCGAAAGATGAGAAACTCTTTCGGATAGCCGTGTCTCTCGTGATGGGATATGTTGAAAGCAGCCGTTCTGAGAATGGCGTTTCCACTTCTGTCATGCCCGATGCAGTCGAAAAGAGCATCCGTTATTGGTGCAATATCTATAGTCTCGATGCTGACGAAATTCTGAGCGATTATCTCCGAGTTATGGAGGATGGCTCTAAACTATGGTAGTATGAGGTATAACGGACATCTGAAAGCTCTGATTGTCTCAGAGGGCGAAGATTCGGTCAATGAGTATGGTGAGCCTATCACAGGCGAGCAGGAAAGTTGGGGCGAAGAAATCCCTTGCTCTATCAAGACGAATAGCGATACCCGATTAGGCAAATATGAGGATGGCGAGTTTCGGCAAGCATCATTCCTCATCCTGATTGAGCTATCGAAATTCGATGCAGTCCGCATCAAGTTAGAGCGATTGGGCGAAGACCTCGGCGAGCATCGGGTGATGTCTGTTGAGCCTCTTACGACCGTAGGGAGAATTCAGATAATGGTGTAATATGGCAACCGTCACTCAGACTCATGGCAAGTATAAAGGAATCATCGTCAGTAAGACCGATATGCGAAAGCTGAGGTCGGGATTACAGGCGAAGATGAAAGATATTGCCGACCTGATAATAAAGCAGCTCTCTTTCATCGGAGAGGAATGTATCAGGATAGCTCGTGAGAATGGCAGCTATAATGACATCACAGGAAATCTGAGGTCATCCATCGGATATGTGATACTCTATGATGGAAAGCCTGTTCAATATGGAGCAAGCAAGCAGTATAGCGGAGAGAAAGGCAATGGAGAGCAGGGCGCACCTGCTGCCGAAGCACTACTCCAAAAACTGCAAGCGAAATTCCCTTGGGGCATCGTCCTCATCGTCTGTGCAGGAATGAACTATGCGGCTTATGTCGAGCATGTTCACCATAAAGATGTACTCACTTCCGCAGAGCTGAAAGCGGAGAGTTTGATGAAGCAACTATTAAACGGAATCACTACATCGAAATGATTGCAAAGAGTGAAAAACAGATTGAGCGAGACTTCTTTTCTTTCGTCAGTCAGAGTGTTCTCGGTCAGGGTATCAGGGGAAAGGTCTATCGTCCTGAGATGCGTCCTGCCAATGCTAAGACTGAGGATTTGATTGTGAAGTTCCTCGCAGGTCTCGATGAGCAGATACAGAGCGGAGTCGTTCTCCTGAATATCTATGTGCCTGATGTGCCATTCGGCAAGGATGGGCGCAAGGTAGAGGATTTGAGCCGTGTAGAAGCTCTCGAAACGCTCATTCAGCAGTTCATCGATGAGAATGATGATACCGAGTATTGGATGCAGACAGATACCTCTCCTACCTCCATGAAGATAGAGGGAATAGAGCAGCATCTCATTACTGCAAGAATTAAGTTTAATCGTTTAACACAATAAGATTATGGCAAAGAAAATCATCATGTCGTGGTCGAAGTGTAAGATTGAGGTCGGCAAGACAGGCGATAACGATGCAATGGCAGCGAGTTTGACTTCTATCGGCACTATCAATGACAAATCCACCACGCTCGCATCTGAGGATGGCGAGACTCTGACTGCCACCGCCACAGGCGGCGTTGTTGTCGCTGAGGAGGAGGGTGAGCCTGTCATCACCGTAACCACTCGTGTTAAGGAAATGGACTTCGATACAGAGAATATGTTTACAGGGGCGGTTAAGTCTCAGGATGGCGATGAGCTGACCGTGAAGACGAATGTCGTGCCTGATGACTTCTCTTTCAAGCTCACTCCTAAGAATATCGGTGCAATCGGTATCAAGTGTCGCCGCTCTCATGTATCGTTCCGTCCTGGCTCGTCTGAGGAAGAGGGTCAGTATGTAGATTTGACATTCAAAATCCTTGCTTGCGAGGATGGAGAGCTTTACAAGAAGTTCAGGGTCAAGGCTACTGATTGGAGCGCTCAGGCAGGCGGCTAATCGTCACGGCACATCCTAATGGCGAGTGGAATAGACACCCTTTGGCAGTTTGGTAGGAGAAAACTGCCTTCATCGCAGGATAGAGCAGTTGGTAGCTCGCAAGTCTCATTGGCTTGAAGTCGGCGGTTCGAGTCCGTCTCCTGCAACTAAACTCAGTTTTTTATAATATGGCACAGACAATAGAGCAGAGGGTCGCATCTGCCATTCTTGAAAAAGCGACCAATAAGATTGAGCTTGGCGGTGTGGTCTATCCTATTGCAGACCCATCTATTGCCACGCTCATTCTCGTTTCTGAGCTTATCTCCACGCTCCCTGTGGTAGATAAGGAGATTCCGAAAGAATTGCGAGTTTACTCAGCTCTCCATTACGCAAAAGATTATAGCGCAATCGGAGATATATGCGCAATTCTCATTCTCGGAGCAAAGAATCTCAGAGAAGAAAAGGAAATCATCGAAGAAAAGCGTATTCTCGGCTTGTTTCCCTGCAAGAAAAAGGTTAAGGTGATAGTCGATAAGCAAGCAGAATTATCGAGGCTCATACTCGAAAATATCAAGCCATCGACCATCTTTGATTTAATCATTCAGAGATTGCAGGATATGGAGATAGGGCATTTTTTCTCCATTACCACTTCCCTGTCAGAGGCAAACATTCTGAAACCGACAAAGGAAGTGGTGCAGCACTAAATGATAGTATTTGGGCGACCGTTCTCGGTATTGCAAAACTATTCGGGATGACCGACAAACAGGCTCTCTATGACATCAGTTATAAGAATGCCGTGATGTATAGCCGTGCGATGCCGATGCCTAATGATAAATCAGATAGCGACAAGCCTCTATATGATGATTCTCTCGATGCAAACAATCCTGATAATTTCAATAAGTTCAACAATTTTGAAGAAGAAGAAATCGTAAGAATATGAACGTAGATGACGGTACTTTGAGTTTTGGCACTGCCATTGATATGGGCGGTTTCGATGAGGGCATGAACCACATCGAGGGCAAGGTTTCTGAGATAGGAGAAAAGGCAGAGGCTGAGAGTTCGAGAATATCTGAACTCTTAACCAATATCCCTGATGTCAATATCGATATTATCACCAATGCCTCTGAGTCGCTCGCCGTCATTCAGCAAGGTTTCGATGAGATTGATAGGGTTGTCGATACCAATAAGGCAGCAATCAGAGACCTCGAAAAGGAATATGCTACCCTATCCGATAAGATTAAGATTGCATCCCGAAAGGGTGATTCAGGAGAGGTCAAGCGGCTCAAAGAGGAAAAGCGAGCTATTCAGGAGAATATCGCAATCCGAAAGAAAGTCAATGATGAAGCTGCAAAGACTGCTGATGCTCTCGCTGCAACAGAGAGGCAGTTGAAGAAAGAGGCTGAGGAAGCTGCAAAGAACGCATCTAAGCATGAGAATCTGCGTGCCAAAATCCGTGAGTTGAAACTTGAACTTGTAGAGATGGAGGCAGCAGGTCAGAGAAATACTGACAAATATAAGGAAATCCAAGAGGAAGTCGGTCGATTGACCGATGCTTGGAGTGATGCGACCGCTCAGGCTACTATCCTCGCTCACGACCAAAGAGGAATGCAGGGTATCATTGTAGGTCTCTCAGGTGTATCGGGCGCAATGTCGGCAGCTCAGGGAGCGGTCGGTCTCTTTGCAGGAGAGAATGAGAATCTGCAAAAGATAATGCTCAAAGTGCAGTCTCTCATGGCTATCACGATGGGATTGCAGCAGCTTCAGGCAGCACTCGACAAAGATTCAGCATTCCGTCTTGTTACCCTCAATGGTCTCAAACAACTTTGGAATAAGCTCATCGGAGAAAGCTCCGATGTCATCGCAACTGAGAATGCAGCCATCACGGAGAATGCAGCAGCTCAGGAACTCGATGCGGCAGCGACCACTACCGATACGGCAGCTCAGACAAAGAATAACGCATCTACCGTAGCAGGAACGGCTGCACAGGTCGCCAATACCGCTGCAACAAAATCGGCAACCGCAGCAACCGTAGCAGGAACTATCGCAACAAGGGCTGCATCTATCGCTCTGAAAGGATTGAAAGCGGCTCTCATATCAACAGGCATCGGTGCAATCATCGTGCTTGTCGGAGAGTTGGTTTCATGGCTCACCACTCTCTTTGATTCTATATCAGAGGCAGAGGAACGAGAGAAAGACCTTAATGAGGTGATGGATGAGGGTGCAAAAGCCTACGGAAAGGCTCAGGCAGAGATTTCGGGATATATCACCAAGATAGAGACATTCAATGGTACAAAGAAGCAGGAGAAAGAGTTAGTCAAAGAGCTTAACTCTAAGTATGGAGAGGCTCTCGGATATTATAATTCCCTCTCTCAATGGAAAAATGTTCTCATTACCAAAGGTGAAGCCTATTGTACGATGCTACTCAAAGAGGCAGAGGCACAGGCTATCCTGAACAAATATACTGAGGCATTCATCGCTCTTGAAGAAGCTCGTCACAAGAAAGCGAGCGAGTATGGACATTGGTACACCACCAAAGCAGGAGATGAGCAGCGTAAGAAAGAAGCTATCGAGGATGCTCAGAATACCGCTGATTATTGGATGCAAGCCTATAAGGATAAGATGGCAGAGGCTCAGAGTGTGAAGATTGATTTCAATATAGGCGGTCATACCGACCCGAAATCAGGCGGCGGTAGAGGCGGTGGAAAGAGTGGCTCAGACTTCGACCCAAAGAAAGCTGCTCTCGAAACTCAGAAAGCCATCGATGATTATAAGGATAAGGTCAAGAAGTATCTCAAAGGAGCGAATGATGAGGTGAATCAGCTCATTATCGATTCTCAGGAGGAAGGTCTTATCAAGGAACTCAATGTATCTCGGAGTGCTACTCGTAGAAGACTCGAAGATTGGGAAAATCAGCTCAGGCAGCTCGCAGAGCAGAGGAAATCTATGCTCAAAGCGGTATATATGCAGCAGAAAGGAGCAACTGAGGTCGGTTGGTCTGAGTCAGATGCAGGAAAGAAATCTATCGAGCAATATATGAAAGATTTGCTCGCAGATGAGAATATCTCAGAGGAATACTATCGTGTCCGTCAGCAAATCACAGAGAACGGAGAGAATGAAATAATGCTCATCCGTCAGAAATACGATGATATGCTGATAGAGCAATATGGAACGAATCTGCAAAAGCAGGAGCTTCTGTATCGTAAATGGATGAACAAGATGAAATTTCTCCCTGCTGAATATGTTGCAGAGGCAACAAGGCAGATGGATGAAGAATTCGCTAAACTCAGTTCCGAGAATTTCAAGGAAATCATCGATTGGGATAGTGTTTTTGGCTCTCTTGATAAGCAATCCATTCAATCCTTGCAAATCAATCTCGAAAGAGTGAAAAAGTACTTCGAGGAAAATAAGGAATCGATGGATGGCAAGGAAATCAAGGAATATACCGATGCTATCAAGCAGATGGAGGATGAGATTGCCTCTCGCAATCCCTTTGCAGCCATGCACAAATCCATCAAGGATATGTCGGCATCCAAGACGGAACTCGTCAATGCTCTCAAAGAATTATCTACCGCACAGAATGAACTCAATGCAGCAGAAGAAGCGTATAAAAACGCTATGCAGGAACAGAGAGATGTCATTGATGCTGTCGAGAGAGGCGAACTCGCCCAAGATTGCCAACAACAGACCGATGCTGCAAATAAGCTCAGAGAAGCGACTGAAAGGCTTGCAGATGCTCAGAAAAAGAATGCTCAGGCAGAGAATAATGTCATCAAATCACGAAACAATCTCACGCAGTCCTATAAGAGTTTCGCTCAGAACTTGAAGAATGCAGGAGGCGTGATAAAAGATGTCGGAGGAAAGGCAAAGAATCTCGCTCAGGTATTCTCGGATGACCTTGCGGATGGAATCGGCAAAGGTCTCGACTTTATAGATGATATATTAGGGGCAGCATCCGATGTTATCAATGCCGTTTCTGATGTCGGAAAAAGTGCAGCCAAGGGAATTGAAAGCACAGTCGATGCAGCGGCTCAGGGAGCGACCGCTTCGGCAGCAGCAGGAGCATCCGCTATATCTACCATCGAGAAAGCATCCGTCATCCTTGCAGTCATCTCGGCAGCTCTGCAAGTGGCAACCGCTATCGCCAATTTGTTCAATAATGACGATGAAAAGCAGGAGGAAATCGAGCGTTTGCAGGAGCGTATCGACCAACTGCAATGGGAATTGGATAATGAAGATGCAATCCGTCTGCAAGAAAAGTATGGTGATGCAGTCCTGAGAGTGAGAGAACTCTATAAAGAAGCACTCGAGGAAGTGATGAATCTTCACAGGGCAGAATTGCAGAACGCCACATGGTTTCAGAGATATGCCATTATCAGGAATGCTCAGAACGAGATATATCAGAAGTCGGTCGAGAAAATTGCCGATGCCTATGCGAGAATGGATTATACCGCCAACAAAGCGTTGGGCGAAGATAAGTATAAGAATTCCCGAAAGCAACTTGAAAACCTCGCTGAGCAGCAAATCCTCATACAAAGACAAATTGATGAGGAAAACGACAAAAAGCATGATGACCAAAGCAAGATAGCCGATTGGAGGCGTGACATCCAAGAGATAGCCAATGAGATGGCTGAAATCATCAATGAGATGATGGAGGACATAATCGGCACTTCTGCTGAGGATTTGGCTTCGGAACTCGGTGATGCTTTCTTCGATGCAGCAGCTCAGGGTGAGGATGCAATGGAGGCATGGCATCAAAAAGTCAATGAGATAGTCAAGGATATTCTGAAAAGAATGATGATTACTCAGTTCCTCGAACCTGCTATCGGCAAAATCTTCGATAAATACAGGAAGGTTTGGTTTGATGAGAAAGGCAATTTCCAAGGCATCGATACGGTCAAGAATTCTGCAAATAATTTCGCCAATGACCTGAATAATGCAGGAGAGCAATTCTCGCAGATTTACGATACTCTCAATCAAGGCATGAAAGACCTCTTTGAGAGCGATGCAGAGCGAGACGGAACAAGCAGAGGCATTGCGACCGCATCTCAGGAGAGTGTCGATGAGAATAATGCTCGCCTCACGACCATTCAGGGGCATACCTATTCACTCGTGCAGGGAGTGACCGAACTCAATGCTACGAGTAATCAGATTCTCGCTCGTGTAACAGGAATCGAGCGGAATACCGATGAGACAAATAATAAGCTCGATAATATGAATTCTCGTATCAGACGGATTGAAAGCTCTGTCGATGAGATTCAGACAAAAGGTATCACAATCAAAGTATAGCATAAACTATGGGTAAGGATTTATCGCAGAAAGTATCTCAGCAAATAGAGAACATGGGAGCGTGTGAGAGATTCAAGGGCGGCTCTATCGAAAAGCTCGTTGAGCAGCTATTCTCTCCCTATGGCATCGAGTGGGTGATTAAATATGGTTATCCGGATGCAAAGACATTCGCTAAATTCGGCGATTTGTCTCAGTATGGCATATATATCAATGCAGGTGATATAAAGCTCTCAGGATGCGAAAGAGTGTGCCTGATAGGGAAAACTCGTGCTTCCCTCTCATATCAGGAGACAAAGCGATATAAGCTCATCCTCTTGCATGGCTCTGAGGCGCACATCGAAGCATCGGGATTTTCGGTGATACGCATCGAGAAAGATGATTCTTCAAAGGTCGAGATTGTCAAATCTGATTATGCTAAGGTATTGCAATGAGAGAGACAGGAAAACTATTTGTCGATGGTCGGGATGCTATGCTCGAATATGGCATCTTTGTTGAGAAGGGCGGCTATAAGGGAGTCGTTCAGATGCCATCTTTCAAAACACTCGATACGACCGAATGGGAGGAATTCGATGGTGTCGAGGTTGATTTGCTTTCTCCTGTTCTCGATACCCGACAATTTCAGATTCAGTTCTGCATCACGAATGTGCGATATGCTGAGGATTTCTTCGATGACCTTGCCACAGGCGCATATCATAATTTCCAATTCACAGAACTCGGAAAGACCTATCGACTGAGGATGGTGTCGAATGGCTCATTCTCATCGTTTATAAAGCTCGGAAAACTCACTCTTACCTTTGCTGACGATTTCCCTGTTGTGCCATCAGGAAATCCGTATCAGCTTGGTAAGAGCGAAGTCCGACAATCGGGATATGAGCTTGATGGAATCGATTTCTCTCAGTTCGGCTCATACATTCTCAGAGGCTCAGATGATAGTATCAGGAAAGCGGCGAATATCCGTGATGCGTTGAAGATAAGCGTGAAATCTATCTCAGGAATCGATTATGATGATGAGGAAGTGCATTTCAAGGCAAAAGATGTCACTCTGAAACTACTCATCGATGCTGAGAATATAACCGAGTTTTGGAGACGATACAATTCTCTCTTTGCCATCCTCATGCAGTCAGAATCTCGCATCCTCTATTTCGCAAATCTCCCTGCTGAATATGACTGCTATTATAAGAGCATGAGCGTCTCTAAATTCGAGATATTGAGAGATGGGAAGATTTGGTGTGAGTTCTCTGTGATTCTGACATTCACCGCATATCGTCCTGAAAGCTCATGGATGCTACTTGCGACAGAAGACTTCGATTGGGTCATCACAGAAGATGCAGAGAATCCTGCTCGTATCAAGGTTCGTCCGAAATACGGCATTTCCTTACTCGTCACAGAGGATGGAAAATACATCATCACAGAAAGCGATAGCGATAAAATTTATATCAATAATCAAAATTAAAGCAATATGGCAGACCAAAAGAAAAGAATTTCAGAGTTGCCCGAAAGTCAATCCACACAAGGATTATATACTATCGGTGTGAACTCTCAGAATGAGAGTGTCAAAGTGCCTCTCGGTACTATCTTGGCAAGGTATGACCAAGCGGCTCAGGATGCAGCTCAGGCGAAACAGACCGCAAATGCTGCTCAACAGGCTGCTGCTTCGGCTACTCAGACTGCGAATAGTGCCTCACAAGCTGCCTCGCAAGCGCAACAGGATGCTGCTTCGGCAGAGGAAACCGCAGGAAATGCAGACGATAAGGCGACCGATGCTCTTTCTATTGCCAAGAATACATCTACAAAGAGATTCTATGGCATCGTTGATTCTGCTACTATCCTCAATCAGTCAACGATTGCATCGGGTGTGGTGGTTTATGTGAAAAATAGTGGTAAGTTCGCTCTGCGAGTATATTCAGGAGGCAGCTACAAGTACTATTCTAATTGGGATGGTGCAGATGAATATATGGATGGTACTCGAACCTATCCTATCGCTGATAAGCTCTATATCTATGATGGTCTTATCTATTCTTGGAATGAGGATGATGAAGCTCTCGAAGTCGTAGGCAATGACCCTGAGGAACTCGCAGCAATCAGGCAATCCATCGATGATGCAAAAGCAGAATTGCAGGAAGAAATCGTTGCCGCTCTGTTCATCAATGTCAATAAGATGTTCAGCACGAGTACCCCGATGTCGCTTGGTACGGCTTTGGGATTGCTCTATGATGGTGACGAATCCCGATATTATAAATCTCAGGGTGTTGTCATCACTTTCCTCGGAACGAATGGTAAGATGGAGAGTTGGCAATGGCATGGCAGCGCAAAGGTTGATTTCACCGACACTACCACTTGGACGAAATTCGGAGGAACGGCAGCAGTCGGCAACTGCTACAATGTCACGAATGAAGTTCCTTTGCAGAGCGGTTACTATACCTTGCAGAATGCTATCAATGTGACATTCTCGAAAGGATTTACCTCAATCGGTATGCAGATAACTTTCGCTATCGCTCGTGGCTCATGGAAGACTTATCAGTATATCGGTGAGGATTCTCAGGAGGCGACCTTCAAGAATATCAATAATTGGCTCGACCTTGCAGGAATGAGCGCAGGAGCAGAGACCCTTATCAATGTCGATGCTCTTTGTGGAGCTTGCACATCTGCTGCATTCTATACCCTCGAATACGCTATTGCTGCCATCCTTGCGCTCTCTACGAGTACAGGAATTGACTATGCAAAGAGCGGTCTCGTCATCACCTATCAGATTGCAGAAAATACATGGGAATGCAAGCAGTTCAAAGGAGTGGTATCTGATTTCGGAGAGCCTTCTTTATGGCAGGATTTCGGAGGCGGTGGCTCACAGGTAGAGACTTCCGATGAGCCTGAGGAAGATGGAAAGGATGCTTTCTCGACAGGAGGCGCATATAATCATCTCCCGACAGGAATCAAGCTCGATACTGAGACAGAGGGCATCGTGAAGTTACAGCTCGAAAACGCAGAGCATGAGGGAATCGGTGATGAGATTCAGTTTGCAGTCGGCTCAGGCGGTGGCGGAGGCGGTGGCGGCACTATCGTTACTATGGCTTTCGAGACATCGCCTCTCTATGGCAATGCAGGAAGTTCATTCATTCTCCGTGCTGCCGTCCGCTCGGTTACGACCGTAGGACAGACTGAGCAGGATAATATGATTGCGACCATCGCTCTCATTGACAGAGATACCAATACCACTTTGGAGGTATTCAATTTCAACAAGGCTTCATCGGCATCGATGACTACCTATGATTTTGTAATGGATGTCTCTAAGTACTTCGCCAATGCAGGAGTGCGCCGTTTCAAGTGTCTCATCACCGATGATGCAGGAAATACAGGCTCTCGCAATATCAATGTGACTGCCGTAGATGTGACCGTGAGCAGCGTTCAGACCCTGCAATATACATCAAGCACGGCTCTCTCTGTCGGAGGAACTGCAAAGAGTATTCCTCTGTTCAAGTTCGCCAACAATGCGAGCGATAAGGGCATCAATGCTATCGTGGAAATCTATATCGATGGCGCATGGCGTGAATTGGGCAATACGATTGTTCAAGATACCTATTCTCATAGCATCTCAATCGACCCGAACAACTGCCTCGGATATACGCTCGCTCATGGCTCATATCCTATCCGTGTTCATGGTGTCGATGTAGCTTCAGGAGTGGTCGGTAACTATCTCTATTCGGGCATTTTCTGTATCGATGATACGAGAAATACTCCTCTCGTGGTCGAGAGTTGGATGAGTGATGGCATCTCTCCTGTCGTGAAGCTCTACGAGACTATCACCGTCAATTATGCGGTCTATGACCCGACAAGCAATGCTCCGACTGCGACCGTCTATCTGAATGGAAATGCCGTTCAGAGCCATACTGCATACCGCTCTGCTGCCTATACCTATTCACATCAGGTTTCAGGAGTGGCATCCGATGGAACATTCTCTCACATCGTCAAAGTTCAATGCGGAAACACCTATGGCGTGGATGCGACTTTCCTTGTTAGCGGAACGGTCATCGAGGCAGCTCTGAAATCAGGCGCAATCTATGGCTTTGAATTCTCGAACAGAAGTAATGAGGAAACAGACCATTCTATCATCGATAATGGCTTTGAAATCGCCGTGAATGGCTCGAATTGGAGTTCAACAGGCTTTGTATCATTCTTGGGCGAGAAAGCTCTGAGAATCGCAGAAGATGTGACTGCAACGCTCAATCATCAACCATTCAAGCCTACATCTATTGAGAGTAATGGTTTGGGCATTCAGTTCGCTTTCGCTGCAAAGAATCTCGTTGATGATGATGCAATCCTGATGGAGTGCTTCAATGAGGGCGTAGGAGCTGGCTTCTATGTGACAGGAAGGGCGGTCGGCATCTATTGTGCGACAGGTCTTTCAAATCACGCAGAGGAAAGAGCCTATAAGCAGGGAGAGAAAGTCTCTGTCGCCATTGTGGTTGAGCCTGCAATCGAGGGTCTCGGTCAGACTCGTGGCGGTGTGACCTACTATTTCATCAAGCTCTATCTCAATGGTGAGGAAGTGGCAGTCATCGGATATGTCGCAGGACAGAGTAACCTCATTCAGGAAAAGCCTATTTCATTCAATGGCTCTCAGGGTGATTTCTATCTCTATTATCTGTTGGCATGGGAAGATTACTTCCAATTCGACCAAGCATTCCAAAACTACCTCGTGAAGCTCACCAATACTGAGGATATGGTGCAGGAGTTCAACTTCGAGAATGTCATGGCATCTCAGCAAGTGACCGAACTCGGAATCACCACAACAAAGCTCCGTCCTCAGGCTTCGCAGCTCTCAGATAGAGGCATGGCGTATATCATCGAATGTCCTTTCAACGGCTCAGACATCGAGGCTCTCGATACGACCGTATCAACGAAAGACCAAATATATGTCACTCTCTATTATATCGACCCTGCAAGACCTTGGACTAATTTCGTGGCTCGTGATGTGGCTCGCCGTAATCAGGGAACTACATCGGCTCAGAGACCTGTGAAGAATCCTCGCTACTATCTCGCTCAGAAGAAAGGCTCGACCTATGACAAGGCAACCAAGAAAGGCGGCACTACCATCACTCTGCTCAATCCTGACGAGACAACCGAAGCAGGACGCAGGGCAATCGCTCTCGCTGCCATCAATAAGGTGCAGATTCACGATAATTCCATTCCTGTGGATATTATCACGGTCAAGGTCGATTATTCTGATAGCTCGAATGCGAATGACTGCGGCATCTGTGACATGATGAACGCAACATTCAGGGCATTGGGTCGTAACTATATGACTCCTGCTCAGAGAGCTTTCGATGGTACTTGGACGAAAGGCTCGCTCGTGGTTGATGGTCTCGTAATGAATCACTCAACCGCCAATATCCCTGTGGCAATGTATCGCTCAAAGAGCGACACAGGCAGCAGTCCGTATTTCCATTCAAAGGGAAATTGGAAAGAGGATAAGAAAGAGCAGGTTGCACTCGGTTTCAATGATGTGCCTGGCTATAACAAGGGATGCCTCAATTACGGAGACTTCATCGAGTTCTTCGGAACGGATGGCGAAACTCTCGCTCAGACAAAGAGCCGTTTCCTTGCTACAAGCGGTCTTGATACCTCTGCGACTTATGTTCTCTCGATGTATTGCGGTTCATCCTATAAGGTGATGAAGCATAACGGCACATCATGGGTGGAGCAGACAGGCTCGATGGTTCAGAATGCAAACGGCAGATGGACGGTCACAGGCTCTGTTATCAATCCGACCGATGGATTTGAGCTACTGAATTATCAGGGCATGGATTGGTTCAAGGGCGTTTCATCTGTGGCTGACATGATGGCTCCAAGCACCTCATTCTCTAAATGGGTGCAGGCTCTCATCGATGGAGGCGATATTTCTGTTTCGACCGTTCCTGCATGGACTTATTATTTCGAGTGTCTGATTGATGATGATGACCTCGCAATTGCTTATGCGCTCGGAAAGAAAGTGCCTTACAATCTCTATCGTTGGATGAAGTTCTGCGATTCCTGCGATTATGATAAGCATGAGCAGACGGGTCTCAATCTTTGGAAGACAGACCTCTATAAGTACGCATCGCCTCATTCCTGCCTCTCTTACGATGTATTCACCGACTATTGCGCTGCCGTTGACCAAAGAGCCAAGAATATGCAGCCGATGTGGTTCTTGGAGGATGGTTGTAAGGTCGTGAATGGTGTCTATTATAACGATGCTAATCAGGAAAGCGATTCGACCACAGGAATGCTCGCAATGAGAATGTATCTGAATAAGGTCTATGACTGCGATACTTGCAACGGCAAGGATAATGATGGCGGTCAGACGGTCGATGCAGAGGTTGACCCGAATAAGATGCCTGAGGGCGATTATACCAATCCTTATGCAGGATATAACTCGGTTTTGTTCCGCAATATCTATTTGCAGCAGACCGTCTATATCGATGCACAAGGCACGGAGCTTTCTCTGAGGACTGTTGCTTCTGCTATGCGAAGCTGCACGGCTACCATTGACGGACAGACCTTGCAGCCATTCTCTCCTGAGGGAGCGACTTATTTCTTCCTGACCGCTCGCATCAAGCGTTGGCAGAAGAAAGTATCAAGCTATGACGGAGAGCGTAAGTATATCGACTTCACATCTACGACTGCCAATAATATCTATTTCTATGCCCTGCAAGGATTGGGATTAACCTCTCTCCCTGCATTCATCGAAAGAAGATGGCGCATTCGTGATGGCTTCTACGGAACAGGTAATTTCTTTAGTGGCGTTCTCTCAGGTCGTGTCAATGCTCCAAGCGGCGCAAAGATTCGCATCACGGCTGCAAAGACAGGTTATTTCGGCATCGGTAACGATAGCTCAGGCTCAATCTCGGAGAGTGTATATCTCGAAGCAGGACAGAGCCATAACTTTACGAATTTCTCGCATGAGGAAGGAGCTTTGCTCTACATCTATCAGGCAGACAGAATGTCGATGATAGACCTCTCGGAAATCACCCTGTCGAATAACTTTGATTTCTCTGTGATGACTCTCGCTGAGGAAATCTATCTCGGCAAGGTCGGCAAGGTGAATCTCACTATCGGAGCTTATACCCTGCTCACTAATGTCAATCTCGGTGAATTGCCGTTCTTGAAGAAACTCGATATTCGAGGCACTCTCATCACGAACGTAGTATGTAGCGGATGCCCTCGTTTGGAGTCTCTCTATGCTGCAAATTCGCAGCTCGCAAGAGCCGACATCGCAGACGGAGCGAAAATCACCTATATGCAGCTGCCATCGACATACACCTATCTCAGATTGCGCTATCTGCCTAATCTACAACGCTCAGGATTGGTTCTCGCAGACAAGAAGAGTGTCACGACCCTCATCATTGAGAATTGTGCGAAAATCAGCTCTGTCGATTTACTCAGGGAGCTTGCAGGAACGAGTGGCAATAATCTGAGAGTGGTTCGTGCTACGCCTTACAATGTAAGTTACGATGGCTCAGACCTCACGACCATCTCTGCGCTCCATCTGAGCGGTCTTGATGCGAATCTGACGGCTCAGGATGCTCCTGCTCTCGTTGGTACTTATATGCTCACCAAATATACTGATGATGCGGTTCTTTCTGCATGGCAGAGTGAGTTCGCAGACCTGACTATCCATCAGTCGCAATATACTTTGGTAGAGATGGATGATACTCTGACAGACCCTCAGAATATCACCAATAAGGATAACAATACCACAGGAGATAGCTACGAGCCAAGCGGTCACATCTCGAAGATTCGCTCATTGATGATTCCTGTCACAGGAAAGCTCAATCCGACTTCGGGCAGATGGGAAGGAGTGAAGATGAGCGAGAGCGACTATAAGAAGCTCAAAGATGGTTCAGACTTCGACTATTCCGATAATCTCGGCTCAGGCAATGATGCCATGATGCGCATTCCTCATCTGTGGTATAAGGGTATCAACGACTTCAAGAATCAGAAGAAGTATATCGCATGGAGTTCTCTATCCTCTGAGCCTATTTCGAGCGCAAGCCGTATCAATCGAAAGAAGCTCTCACAAATCCTGATGAGAGAGAATGCAGCTATCATGGTATCGAATATCACAGAGAATGTCAGCACTCTTGAAAGCTCAGGAGTCATCTCTGAGACTGCGAATCACAATACCTATCAGATTGATGTTGAGGGCATGAAGCAAGTGAGATACCCAGGACTGAACAATGAGACTATCGGTGCTTGTTTCCTCAATGAGAGCGGTGTCATCATCTCGAAGTATAATATGGCGGTCGCAAACAATCTCTTTGATTTCGTGAATGGAGATTATATCTTCATCAACGTACCATCGGGCGCAAAGACCTTTGTATTCACTTCGCCAAGCGGCATTTCCTCAGACATCGAGGCTATCGCCGTAGATAGCACAGAGATTGAGGCGATTGAGCCTGATTGGGTAGAGAGTGATGAGTGCCTCGGAGCTATCTATCAGGGAAGTATCGATTCTCTGACAAGACTCCGTTCTGTTTCGGGCGTTTCGGTTCGTGTCGGCACAGGAACATCAACCACATCTATTGAATGGCAATATGATGCGGATGGCAATCCTATCAATACTCCGACAGGCTCGATGAACTATACGGCAAAGGATTTCCAAAATCTCGCTCGCCGTAGAGGTGCAGGCTATCAGCTCATCGACTATGAGATGAGTAAGCTGCTCGCAATCCTTTTCTTCTCTCTGTCAGGAACTCGTGATTCTTCAAAGTATTGCGGCTATGGCAAGGGTTCAGGAGGCACGACAGGCTATCTCGATAGTCTCGGAAATACCACTTCAACCAATCACGGTTCTACGAGCGGACAGGGCAATAAGTGTATGGGCTTTGAGTCCTTCTTCGCTTGCACCTATGAATGGATGGATATGGTAGCCGTGAATGTTCCGTCATTCGTTCAGGCATTCAAGGATAAGATGTCGGACGGTATCGGTGCTTATCCTATCGATGCGAAATATCATATCTACGACCCAATCAATGAGACAGAGCGAGTTGTTCAGGCTCTCACCTCTAACTCAGGATATTGTGTCGCTCGTACTAAGCATGGTCGATTCTGTGATATTGTAGCATCGAAGTTTGCGAATGATAATTCAAAGTTTGCAACTCACTATGCAGACGGACAATGGTACACAGCCTCTCGTTGCCGTGTCGTTGGTCGGTCGAATTTCAGTGCGAATGCGAATGGCGGTGTCGTGTATGCGGTTGCGCATTATTCGTCATCGTACTCGTATACGCATGTCGGTTCTCGGCTTGCCTTCCGTGGCAAAATATCAATCTCTGAATAAAAGAGTAAGAATATGAAACAGAAAAATAATAAAGCGAAAAAGCGCAGTGCGTGGCGGTCTGAAAAGACCGCTCGCTCTCCTGCGTGAGCGATGCCGAAAGGCGAAAGGTAGAGGGTCTCATTTGCCGTGTCGTTGGTCGGTCGAATAACAATGCGAATGCGAATGGCGGTGTCGTGTATGCGAATGCGAATAATGCGTCATCGAACTCGAATACGAATAACGGTTCTCGGCTTGCAAACAGAAAAGAAATATAGGGGCGAAACTCCCCGAATAATCGTCTCTACGGCATATCTCTACGAGATAGAGAATAGCTGAGGGCGAGAGACCTGAGCCTCAGTAAAAGCGATAATAAATCGGAAAACTGAAAAATCACGAATGCAGGTAGAGGTTGGTAGGTTCATTCTCGAACACCTCAGACCTGAGGAACTGAAGGAGTTTCAAAAAAAATGGCAAAGAGAGATGGCTATGTGATTGAGGAAATCATCGAGCGTTCCAATCTCGAAGAAGCGTTTGATACGGTTCTGAGAGGCACTCTGAGAAAGAATCTGAGTGAGGGCAGATGGTTACTCGCCCATCGGGAAGCGTTCCTTGATGGTGTAGCAGAAGAAATTGCGTCAGGAAAGGTCAATCTCGGTAAGTGGCATCCTAAGGATATTGTAGAGGCAGGGAAAGAGCGGCATCTTCAAGTGTTCGACATGAAAACCCGAATCAAGGTCGGTGCAGTCATGCAGATTGTCGATAAGCATCTGAGGCGGCGATTTATCAGGACTACCTCTGCATCTATCAAGAAAAGAGGGATGCACGACCTGAAAGCCTATATCGAAAGAGATATTCGTCTCGACCCTGAGGGCATGAGATATATCTATAAGTTCGATATTCGGAAGTTCTACGATACGGTGAAGCAAGATTTCATCATGTATTGTGTGAGAAAGGTTTTCAAGGATGAGAGATTGATTGCGATATTGGAGCTATTTGTGAGTGTTCTCGATGATGGCATCTCAATGGGGATGCGCTCGTCTCAGGGTCTCGGAAATCTTCTATTATCGGTATTCCTCGACCACTATCTCAAAGACCGATATGGAATAAAGCATTTCTATCGGTATTGCGATGACGGAGTGATTGCAAGCGGCTCGAAGCTCTATCTATGGGAGAGCAGAGGAATCGTCCATGAGCAGATTGAAGTCATCGGTCAGGAGATAAAATACAATGAGAGGGTATTTCCTTTGTCTGAGGGATTGGATTTTCTCGGATATGTGATTTTCCCTACTCATTCACTTCTCAGAAAGAGGGTGAAGCAGAATTTCGCCCGAAAACTGAAAAAGGTAAAGTCAAGAAAGCGCAGGATTGAGTTAATCGGTTCTCTGTGGGGCATGACAAAGCATTGCAACGGATGGCATCTTATGGAGACGATTCTATATCCAAGCGAGTTTAACAAACTAAAGAAAAAGAAGAAAAGAATGAAAGATTTTGGCAAGGCAAGGAGCAATCCTCAGACCTTTAATGGCAAAAAGAGTTTCAGAGGCTCGAAGATAAGCGGTCGTGAGTTAGACCACAAGCCGTTTATCGTGGTCGATTATGAAACAGGCGTAGTGCCTTTAGTCGAGCAAGAGCGATATAAACGAGAGGTTGATGATACACTCGCAAAGGGTGGTGATACCTCGCTCGTGAAGAAGCCACGAGATAAATATGTCGTGAGCATCATCTATCAGGGTCAGCTCAGAAAATTATGGACAGGCGATAAAGAGAATTGGGATGAGCTTGACAATCGCAGGAAAGAGCCTGATGGATTTCCTTTCTTCTGCTCTATGGAGGTAGATTATCAAGGTCAATATCCCAAATATACTTTTTGTTCTGCAACCGCTCTCGGCTTTCCTATGCCGACCGATGAGGAACTGAATCGATTATTCACCCAATTAAAAATCAGATAATATGAACTCGGAATTCTTCAAAATTTACGGCGCAAAAGAGCGTCAGGATGGCATCGTGAAATTGTCATCGACAAAGGCTTGCATCTATGTGGGTTTCGGCAAAGATTCAGAAGATGCAGAGAGTGGCTATAATTGGCGTAAGGATTACGACCATATCCCGACCATCGCAGAGGTCAAGGCAGACATCGAGGCACTCATCAATGCTCATACCGATGCGACCATCCTCACAGGATTCTCATGGAACGGAAAGCCTGTCTATCTCTCATCGGAAAATCAGTTCAATTTCAAAGTAGCCTACGACCTCGCATTTCAGACCGATGGAGCGAATCTCCCTGCGAAATTCAAACTCGGAGAGGATGCTGAGGGCAACCCTGTTTATCACACATTCACCAAGACTGAGGTGCTTGCTGATTTCGTGATGAGAGCTTTTGCATACATCAATAATGCTCTCAAAGAGGGATGGCAGGAGAAAGATTCAATCGATTACTCTGTTTTCGTTCCTGCCGATGAGTAACGGATGCGGTTGTCAAAAGGGAGTGCTTAAATATATTAAGCCTCCCTATGCCAAGAAATTCGTTCTGCCGTGCGAACTCCATGATAATGATTACGACATCGGCGGCGATGGAGAAAAGCGCAGAGAGGCGGATAAAATGCTATTTCTGAGGATGCTGAAAGTATCTCAGAAAGATTGCCGTAATCCGTATGCCTTAACTTGGTTCACCCTCATTGCTCTGCTCTATTATGTGAGTGTGAGGATATTCGGTCGATTCTATTTCAATTATAAAAAGTAAGCAGATGATACTACATTTCAATAATACCACTCTCGAAGTGCAGCCGAATGATAGCAGCTACCGTTATCGTTCCCTGATGGCGAAACCTCAGCTCGTTTTGAAGTTTTCGCTGCCTCGATACGTTGAGATTCCTGTCGGGGCATATTGTGACTATATGGGAGAGAGATATTTCCTCAATGCACCTCAGAATATAAAGAAACAGGGCACTCGTCATATCGAGTACACCCTGAATATGGGAACGAGGCAGGATAATATGGCTCTCTACAAGATGAGAAACTCGGTTGATAAGCGGCTCAAATACTCGATGTGCGCAAAGCCGCATGAATTCATTGCGGAGATTGTCGCCAATCTGAATGAGCGTGATGGCGCAGGAGTGTGGAGTGTCGGAACGTGTATCGATGCCAATGAAAAGACCATCGAATTCAATCATACGAATATCGATTCAGCTCTCTCTCAGGTAGCAGAGACCTTTGAAACTGAATGGGAGATTGTCGGCACGACTATCCATCTCCACAAGGTCGAATACTATAAGAGCGACCCTCTCCCACTCTCATACGGAAAGGGAAACGGCTTCATGCCAGGAGTGGGCAGAACAACTCCATCGAATGAGCTGCCTATCAAGCGACTCTATGTGCAGGGTGGAGATAGGAATATCGACCGCTCGGAATATGGCGCACCTGAGCTGCTTTTGCCTAAGTCTCAGTCATTGGGATATGATGGCACTCATTTCTCCGATGAGCAAGGCTATAATGCGAATATCGGGCATATCTATACGAGCGATGCGAATGGCTATTATATCGAGCGTTCTGATGTCATCTCTGATGCGGTCAAAGAGGATAGTCTTGACTGCTCAGAACATTATCCCTCTCGTATCGGAAAGGTCACATCGGTAATCGCAGTGAAGCCTGCAAAGAATTTCTACGACTTCATCGATAATACTATCCCTGCCAACCTGAATATCAATGATTATATCATCGAGGGCGAGACTCCGACCATCGTCTTTCAGTCGGGAATGCTTGCAGGAGAGAAAGAGTTTGAGTTCAAGTATAAGCATTCTGAGAGACGATTTGAGATTGTGCCTCAGGAGATAGACGGACAGACCATGCCGAATGCGACATTCATTCCTGCCGTGAATGATACTTATGCTATTTTCGGAATCATGCTGCCTCAGTCATATATCTGTGATAATACAGCCAAAGAGGGCGCATCATGGGATATGATGAGAGAGGCTATCAGGCATCTGTGGGAGAATGAGAATCAGAAGTTCACTTTCACAGGAACGCTGCAATCCCTCTATGCTAAGAGGAATTGGGTAAATATCGGCGGCAAGCTGATTGTCGGCGGTTATATCCATTTCTCCGATTCTCAGTTTGCGCAGGATGGTGTCGATATTCGCATTGTCGGCATCAAGGATTTTCTCACCTCTCCTTATTCGCCTACGGTCGAAATCTCAAACAATGTCTCAGGGCAGTCGCTCACATCGAAGCTCAGAGAGATTGATGCTCAGGAAGTCGTTATCGAGGAAAATCACAAAGATGCCTTGCAGTTTACTCGCAGACGATTCAGAGATGCTCAGGAAACGCTCTCGATGTTGGAGGATGCTTTGGATAACTTCTCAGGCAGCGTGAATCCTATCACCGTGCAGACTATGGCGATGCTCGTTGGTGATGAGTCGCTACAATTCCAATTCGTTCAGAGTAAGACTTCTGCCAATATCGATACATCATTCCAAGTGACCTATGATGCAGCCAATAAGCAGCTCTCTGTGCCTCATTCATTCCTGAGACACATGACACTTGGCATCGATTCCATCAAGTCATCTCACTCTATCGATGAATATAAGACATGGGAGATGACCGCTTATGTATCGGCTCGTCTTGAAGATGGAAGCAAGAAATACTATCTCTATGCAAAGGTCGATACGGCAGCGGCTCAGAATGGCGAGTTCCTGCTTTCTGAGACTCCTATCGATATGGAGCGAGTATCAGGCTATTATCATCTGTTGGTCGGCGTTCTGAATTCAGAACTCGATGAGCAGAGGTCTTATGTGTCGCTCTATGGCTTCACAGAGATTCTCCCTGCAAGAATCACGACCGACAGGATTGTGAGCGCAGATGGAAAGACATTCTTTGACCTTGCAGCAGGAAAGATAGGCGGTCTCATTGATTTTCAAGATGGTCTCATTTCAGGTCTGATTGGAATTGGTAATGAGGACGGCATCAATGCAGGTCTCTCAGGTGATGGAAATGAGAATACTGATGTCAGAATATGGGCAGGCTCAGATAAGAATAATAAGGACTCTGCTCCATTCAGAGTTCTGCATGATGGAAGTCTATTCGCTTCAAATGCTGATATTGAGGGCAAAGTCGCTGCTGGCTCAGGAGATGATAAAATCACAATATCTGCATCCTCAGGAGAGGGGCAGATGGTTCTAGGTGCATACGGAAAAATCGGATATGAGAAAAATGTTTCTTATGTAGGGCAATTCGGTATGCAATATAGTTGCAATAAGACAGGAATTCTGAGAGTGAAAGCTATCGGAGAACAGGCAGGAAGTGGGCAGATAACCGAAATAATGGGATGCGCAGTCCAATCTCCTAATATAACTGCACATCAAGCATTCCTATCCAATACCCTTGGAGTTTTCTTTGGAAGCACCATGTTATTAGGGCATAACTTTCTTGCGTATGAAAGTACAGACGGAGGAACATTATCTGCTGCAACAGCGCAGGGAGATTCATTCCATTTTGGTTCAAACGGTGGAGTGCTGCGACTGCCTGTTATTGCAAGCCTATGCAGGATTTTATTCGTGACTACTCATGGGACGGTGACACTCAGCTCTATTCCTACTTATACACCTATGGAAATGTATGCTAATATCTATGCCAATGGCGAAAATAAAGGGAGAAGTTGGAATATAAGAAGTGGCGCGTTCATTCTGATAGGCAATATAGATGGATGGTTCGTTCTTGGATAAGAATTTAGACATAAACCAATCAAAAGAAACTAAAAGAAAGGAAATTCGCAAGATTTAACATAGAAAAAAGTGCTTAATAAGCATCTTTTTCTTATCTTTGTACCAAAATTCAGCTCGGCATGGAATTGATATATAAATTTTGGAAAGGAATGGTCTGCCTATTGGGGGGCGGTATCGGTTGGCTCATCGGTGAGTTCAAGCCGACTTTCCCTCTGATTATTGTGGCGATTATCTTCATCGTCTATGATGCTTGGACGGCTTATCAGCTCGACAAGCGAGTGCATCAAAAGTACCCTGAGAAAACGAGTCGTGAGAAAGCTCATTTCACGAGCTTCGCTTTCGGCAAGGTGGTGAAATCGACCATCCCGAAGCGATTATGGCTCATCCTGCTCGCATATCTCGTTGAGCATTGGGTATTCATTCATGTATCGATTCCATTGTCTTATGTCATCACAGGGGCGATATGCTTTGAACAAGCATGGTCTATCCTCGAAAACGAAAGCTCATGTCGAGATGAGAACGAGAGTCGATTTTGGAAGTCTCTACAAAGAATCATGGTCGATAAGACTGAGAGGCATTTTGATGTCACCCTCGATGAGTTAAAGAATGGCGGTCGTGTCACAGAGGAACAGATTGCTGCTGCTCGTGAGATGCTCGCAGAATATGAACGCCAAAAACAGAAATCTAATGAAAATCCTGATTGATAACGGACACGGCTCTAATACATCGGGAAAATGCTCTCCTGATGGAAAGCTCAGGGAATATGCTTGGGCGAGAGATATTGCATCCCGATTGGTTGCAGAGCTGAAAAAGAGAGGTCTCGATGCAGAGCGTATCGTGACCGAAGAAACAGATATATCACTCAGAGAGCGTTGCCGTAGGGTCAATGCTATCTGTGCGAAGCTCGGTTCAAAGAATGTGATGCTAATCTCCATCCATATCAATGCAGCAAAGAGTGATGGTCGTTGGCATGATGCAAGCGGATGGAGTGGATGGATAGCTCCGAATGCGAGTCAAAAGAGCAAGATTCTCGCTCAGACTCTCTATGATGAAGCGTCAAAGAGGAATCTCAAAGGGAATCGTTCTGTGCCATCGTGCAGATATTGGGTAGGTAATTTCGCTATCGTCAGAGATACCAACTGCCCTGCCGTTCTGACAGAGAATCTATTTCAAGACAATAAGGCTGAGGTCGAGTTCCTGATGTCAGAGAGAGGGAAGCAGGAAATCGTCAATCTCCATGCCGATGCAATTCAAAAATATATCAGCTTATGAAAACTTTTTTTCGTGACCATATATCGATGTATGTGCTGAGTGCAGTATTGGTCTCGATGCTCTTTATAGTGTCGGGGTGCTGCACTCAGCGGCGAGTGGTCGAACAGAATACGACCGTCATTCAGCAGAAAGATAGTGCGAATACCGAAGTCAGGGTTGAAAAGGTCATCGAGTATCTGACAGATACCGTATATATCAAAATCCCTGCTCAGATGGCAGAGCGCACGACTCAGGATAGTACCTCTCATCTCGAAAATGATTATGCGACCTCAGATGCTCGCATCAATCAGGATGGCACTCTGTATCACGACCTGAAAACGAAGCCGCAGGAGATAGCTTCGGAGTTTCAGAAGCCTATCGAGAGAAATGATAGTATCAGGACTGAATATAAGACCAAAACAAAATATATCACTCTGATAGATAAGAAAGAGGTCGAGAAAGAGCTGACATGGTGGCAGCATACTTGCATCAAGTGGTTTCCTTGGTGTCTCATCCTGCTTATCATCGCTATCGGTTATATACTCAGGAAACCGATTTTGAAGATTACGAAAAGGCTTTTGTGTAAACCATAGTATTAGTTTTAAGGTTAAGAGAGGGCATCGGAATGTGAATTTCGGTGCTTTTTCTTTGTGGAATGAAATAATTTTCATACCTTTGTCGCACTGATGATAAACTCTTCATCAGTTGCGTTGAAATCCGCACGGCTGAAATGAGAGATTCATCATCGGTCGTGCGGTTCTTTTTTTTTTTGATTTTGTTACTCGTTTGTTACTCCGACTCGCTCTAATATGCTCTAATATCTCTGTAAACAATTGAGTTATCCATAGTTACGAACATTCTGC
>ULYM01007855.1_pt1 | contig 50365 bp, 38 predicted proteins | sample 1962141 | NCBI WGS metagenome assembly ULYM01 (sample SAMEA4835862, study PRJEB28245) | human gut metagenome | biome: gut microbiome; material: fecal sample | place: Denmark | collected 2008
GGCGACGGCGAATGCTGTGGCGATGGCGGTTGCGGACATTGTCATTAATTGATAAACTACGGATGCGTACGCAGTAAAAACGTACGCATCCGTTTTTTTGTACCCATAATTAAAAAAAAGAATAATCGTGATACTGATAGCAGATAGCGGAGCTACCAAAACAGATTGGTGGATAGGATGCGGTGCCAAAGACGGACGCTTGCTACATACGCAGGGATTGAACCCTTTTCACTTGTCGCATGAGCAGATATACCGTGTGATAGCCGACGAACTTATGCCGCAAATAGAGAAAGAAGCCAAAGCGATAAGTCATGTATACTTTTACGGAGCGGGATGCTTGCCGCAGAAAACCGAAGGCATAAGTGAGGCGTTATCACATCACTTGTGTAATGCCGAAGTAAGTATAGGTTCCGATTTGTTAGGAGCGGCACGTGCTCTGTGTGGAAATGACAGCGGAGTAGCCTGCATATTGGGCACCGGTGCCAACTCATGTTTGTACGATGGTAATGCGATGGTAGCAAACACCCCACCGTTGGGTTACATATTAGGTGATGAAGGCAGCGGTGCCTATCTTGGTAAGCGTTTCGTTGGCGATTGCTTAAAGGGGCTGATGCCACAAGAGCTTACGCAAGGCTTACTTGATGAACTACATCTCACCGTGGCGGAATTGCTCGACCGTGTGTACCGACAGCCTCAGGCTGCACGTTTTTTAGCTTCGGTAGCACCTTATATATATAAGCATAAAGACCATCCGCAGGTAAAACTTCTATTAGAAGACTGTTTTACGCAGTTCTTTGTTCGTAATGTACTGCGCTACGTAGGCCATCCCTCGCTCGGCGGAGGAGAACTGCCGCCGGTATCGTTCGTTGGTTCTGTAGCTTGGCATTTTCAAGGCGAAATTAAAGCAGCCGCACAGCGTCTCAATTTACATATTGGGCATTTTTTGAAGGGGCCAATTGACAAATTGGTAGAATTTTATTCGGTCGTTTGATTTTATATTGCAAACAAAATACCCGTATTTTGTGACTAATATCAATTTATACTATAAAAAAACTATCATTTTATTTGCAGGTTACAAAAAAGCCTTTACCTTTGCACCCAACAAAAACAATTGAACAGAAAAAATTAATGTTATGCTAATATCACGAATTAACCTATCAGTCTTGCATATTATTCGCGTCGTGGTGAAAAATCCAAGAGGTGTGGAAGGTTCGTGTATGTAGCTATGACATAAGGATATGTTTTAAAGCCTTTCTCACCCAGACGATGAGAGAGGCTTTTTAATTAATGAATAAGGAGAAGATAGAAATGAAACATCAGTTACGCAGTTCTATGAGTACAGAAGGTCGCCGCATGGCAGGAGCCAGAGCGCTTTGGGTGGCCAACGGAATGAAGAAGGAAATGATGGGTAAGCCCATTATCGCTATCGTCAACTCGTTTACCCAGTTTGTTCCGGGACACACTCATTTGCACGAAATCGGTCAGCAGGTAAAAGCCGAAATCGAGAAGTTGGGTTGCTTTGCTGCCGAGTTTAACACTATTGCCATCGACGATGGTATCGCTATGGGTCATGACGGTATGCTTTACTCGCTTCCTTCGCGCGACATTATAGCGGATAGCGTAGAATACATGGTGAACGCTCATAAGGCTGATGCGATGGTGTGCATTTCTAACTGCGATAAGATTACTCCGGGTATGCTGATGGCATCTATGCGTCTTAATATACCTACAGTCTTCGTTTCGGGCGGACCGATGGAGGCTGGAGAGTGGGGTGGTAAGCACCTTGATTTGATTGACGCTATGATTAAATCGGCCGACCCAACTGTTAGTGATGCCGATGTAGACCAAATAGAGCGTCACGCTTGCCCAGGCTGCGGAAGCTGCTCGGGTATGTTTACCGCCAACTCAATGAACTGCCTTAACGAGGCTATCGGTTTGGCTCTTCCGGGCAACGGTACTATCGTAGCTACTCACGCCAACCGTAAACAACTCTTCAAAGACGCGGCTCAGCTTATCGTGAAAAACGCTTATAAATATTACGAAGATGGCGATGACAGCGTGTTGCCTCGCAGCATAGCTACACGTCAGGCGTTCTTGAATGCCATGACACTCGACATCGCTATGGGCGGTTCTACAAATACCGTACTTCATTTGCTGGCTATAGCTCACGAGGCGGAAGTCGATTTCAAAATGGACGATATCGACATGCTTTCACGCCGTGTGCCGTGTCTGTGCAAGGTTGCTCCCAACACTCAGAAATATCATATACAAGATGTAAACCGTGCCGGAGGTATCATGAATATCTTAGGCGAGTTGGCAAAAGGCGGATTGCTTGATACCACGGTTACTAGTGTAGACGGCATGAAGTTAGGTGAAGCCATCGAAAAATATAACATAACTGTAGCTCAGCCCGATGCTGAGGCCATGCGCATCTATACCAGTGCGCCGGGCGGCAAGTTCAATATCGAGCTTGGTTCGCAGAACAATACATATAAAGAACTCGATACCGACCGTGCCGAAGGTTGCATTCGCGATTTGCAGCATGCCTATTCTAAAGACGGCGGATTGGCGGTATTGAAAGGAAATATTGCACAAGACGGATGTGTGGTTAAGACAGCCGGAGTAGACGAAAGCATCTGGAAGTTCTCTGGTCCTGCCAAGGTATTCGATTCGCAGGAAGCTGCTTGCGATGGTATCTTAGGCGGAAAGGTAGTAAGCGGCGATGTAGTAGTCATCACTCACGAAGGTCCTAAAGGCGGTCCGGGTATGCAAGAAATGCTTTATCCTACATCGTACATCAAGTCTAAGCATTTAGGAAAAGAATGTGCCCTAATCACCGACGGACGCTTCAGTGGCGGTACTTCGGGTTTGAGCATCGGACATATTTCTCCGGAAGCTGCTGCCGGTGGTAATATCGGCAAGATAGTAGACGGTGACATCATCGAGATAGATATCCCAGGACGTAGCATTAACGTTAAGTTGACAGATGAAGAGTTGGCTGCACGTCCTATGGCACCCGTTACACGCGACCGTAAAGTATCGAAAGCACTTCGCGCATATGCAGCTATGGTAAGTTCGGCCGATAAGGGAGGAGTTAGAATCATTTAAGAAAGAGCGATTTATGGCTAAAGAAAAGATAACAGGAGCGGAAGCGTTGATGCGTTCGTTAGAGCATCAAGGGGTAACTACCTTGTTTGGTTATCCCGGAGGGGCTATAATGCCTACATTCGATGCGCTTTACGATCATCGCGACCGATTGAATCATATACTTGTTCGTCATGAACAAGGAGCGGCTCATGCTGCGCAAGGTTATGCTCGCGTGTCGGGCAAGGTGGGTGTTTGTCTTGTTACAAGCGGTCCTGGTGCTACAAATACCATTACAGGTGTAGCCGATGCTATGATTGACAGTACGCCTATTGTAGTCATAGCCGGACAGGTTGGCGCATCGTTGTTGGGAACCGACGCTTTTCAGGAAGTCGATTTGGTGGGCATTACTCAGCCTATCACCAAGTGGAGCTATCAGATTCGTCGTGCCGAAGATGTAGCGTGGGCAGTAGCTCGTGCTTTCTATATTGCAAAGAGCGGACGTCCCGGACCGGTAGTGCTCGACTTTGCAAAGAATGCGCAGACCGATCTTACAGATTTTGAACCTTCCGACGTTGATTTCATCCGCAGCTACGATGCTGATCCCGAAATCGACCCTAAGGCGTTGGCCGAAGCGGTTGCTTTGATAAACGAAGCTAAGAAACCTTTCGTATTGGTAGGTCAGGGCGTAGAACTTGGTAACGCTCAAGAAGAACTTCGCACGTTTGTAGAAAAAGCAGATATCCCATGCGGATGCACATTGCTGGGCTTGTCGGCTTTGCCATCCGATCATCGCCTTAATAAAGGTATGCTTGGAATGCACGGAAACTTAGGCCCTAATGTCAAGACCAACGAGTGCGATGTTCTTATAGCAGTAGGTATGCGTTTTGACGACCGTGTAACAGGAAAGCTCGAAACCTACGCTCGTCAGGCTAAGGTTATCCACTTGGATATTGACCCGTCAGAGATTGGAAAGAACGTAGCGGTAGATGTTCCCGTTCTGGGCAACTGCAAGCGCACTCTGAAAATGCTGACAGAGCTGATACAGCAACATAAACATACCGAATGGATAGATAGCTTTAAGCAGTACGAACAGAAAGAGTTCGAGCATGTTATAGAGCCAGAAGTTTATCCTTCAGAAGGTCCCATCAACATGGGCGAGGTAATAAACGCGGTTAGCGAAGCCACTCATCAGCAAGCCATATTGGTAACCGATGTTGGTCAGAACCAGATGATGGCATGCCGTTATTTCAAATTCTCCAAGCCACGCAGTTTGGTAACTTCGGGCGGTATGGGAACCATGGGATTCAGTCTTCCGGCTGCGGTAGGAGCCACCTTCGGATGCAAAGACCGTACGGTTTGCGCTTTCATGGGCGATGGCGGATTGCAGATGAACATTCAAGAGCTTGGCACCATTATGGAACAGAAAGCTCCGGTGAAAATAATTCTACTGAACAATAATTTCTTGGGAAATGTGCGTCAGTGGCAAGCCATGTTCTTCCACCGTCGTTACTCGTTCACCCCGATGATGAACCCCGACTATATGCAGATAGCTTCGGCTTATGGCATCGCCTCTCGTCGTGTAATGGAGCGCGAAGAATTGGCTGCCGGCATAGAAGAAATGCTGAAGACAGACGGACCGTTCTTACTTGAGGTATGTGTGATAGAAGAAGGCAATGTATTGCCGATGACTCCTCCGGGAAGTTCGGTAAACTATATGATGCTGGATTTGGATTGTTAAAACAGGAGAGTAGAATTATGGATAATAAGAAACTATATACGATAATTGTTCATTCCGAGAATATTGCAGGTTTGCTTAATCAGGTAACTGCGGTGTTTACTCGCCAGCAGCTCAATATAGAAAGCCTTAACGTTTCGGCATCGTCTATTAAGGGCGTACATAAATATACCATTACTTGTTGGTGCACTCCGGCTCTTATAGAAAAGGTGGTAAAGCAGATAGAGAAGAAGATGGATGTAATCCAGGCTCACTATTTTACCGACGATGAAATCTTCCTTCGCGAGGAGGCTCTTTATAAAGTGTCTACTCCCGAGTTTCAGGCTTCGCCAGAACCGTCTAAGATAGTTCGTCGCTACGGTGCGCACATTGTAGAGGTGAATCCGGTGTTCTCTATTGTAGAGATGACAGGCATGAGCGATGATATAACAAATCTTTACGATGACTTGTGTGCTCAGAATTGCGTGTTGCAGTTTGTACGTTCGGGCAGAATTGCCGTATCTACCAGCTGCTTTGAGCGCGTAAACGAGTATCTGGCTCATCGCGAAGAACGTTATAAAGCCGATAAGGAATGAATAAATAAAAAATGTAATCATGACTGAAAACGAAAACAATAAAGTTGGCACATATCCGTTTGTGGTAGAGCCGTTTCACGCTGATTTTACAGGCAAACTCACCATGGGGATATTGGGCAACCATTTGCTGAACTGCGCCGGATTTCATGCTGCCGACAGGGGCTTTGGCATTGCTACCCTCAATGAGGACCATTTTACATGGGTACTCTCTCGACTGGCGGTAGAGATTACTGGCGAGATGCCTTCGGCTTACGATAAGTTCAGCATCGAAACGTGGGTAGAAAACGTTTATAAGCTTTTTACCGACCGCGATTTCGCCATCATCAACGCTAAGGGCGAGCCTATAGGATACGCTCGTTCGGTATGGGCGATGATAGGAATGGAAACCCGTAAGCCAGCCGACTTGCTTACGCTGCATGGCGGAGGCATCACCAATTATATCTGCACCGAGAAGGAGTGTCCTATCGACAAACCGGGCAGGGTAAAGGTGACAACTGCCGAACCCGATGCACGCGTGATGGCGCGATATAGCGACATCGACATTAACGGTCATGTAAACAGTATTCGCTACATAGAACATATACTCGACCTCTTTCCGCTGTCGATGTTCAGCGAGCGACGCCTGAAGCGTTTCGAAGTGGCATACGTGGCAGAGAGTTATTTCGGCGACGAGCTGTTCTTCTACAAGGAACAGAAGTCGGAAAACGAGTTCGATGTAGAAATAAAGAAGAACGACCGCGAAACGGTAGTTCGCAGTAAAGTGATATTTCAAAATATTTAAATAACCAGTTATTAGTAACGGCGGCCCTTTGGGGTTGCATTAAAAGATTGTGTAATTATGGCAAAAATGAATTTTGGCGGGGTAATCGAAAACGTAGAAACCCGTGAAGAGTTTCCTTTGGACAAAGCGCGTGAAGTATTGAAAGACGAAACTATCGCCGTTATCGGTTATGGTGTTCAGGGTCCTGGTCAGTCATTGAACTTGCGCGACAATGGTTTCAATGTTATCGTCGGACAGCGTCCGGGTAAGACATATGAAAAGGCTGTTGCCGACGGATGGGTTCCGGGTGAAACTTTGTTTGGCATCAAAGAAGCATGCGAACGTGCCACTATCATTGCCGTTCTGTTGTCGGATGCAGCTCAGATTGCTGTATGGCCTACTATTAAAGAAACACTTACTCCGGGTAAGGCATTATATTTCTCTCATGGTTTCGCTATCAACTGGAACGACCGTACTGGCGTAGTTCCTCCTGCTGATGTAGACGTTATCATGGTAGCTCCTAAGGGTTCGGGTACTTCTTTGCGTACTATGTTCCTCGAAGGTCGTGGTTTGAACTCTTCTTACGCTATCTATCAGGATGCTACTGGCAAGGCATGGGATCGTGTTATCGCTATGGGTATCGGTATCGGTTCTGGTTACTTGTTCGAAACTACTTTCAAGCGCGAAGCTACTTCAGACTTGACTGGCGAACGTGGTACTTTGATGGGTGCTATTCAGGGATTGCTGTTGGCTCAGTACGAAACATTGCGTGAGCACGGACACACTCCTTCTGAAGCGTTCAACGAAACAGTAGAAGAGTTGACTCAGTCTTTGATGCCGCTGTTTGCTGCTAAGGGTATGGACTGGATGTACGCTAACTGTTCTACTACAGCTCAGCGTGGTGCTTTGGATTGGATGGTTCCGTTCCACGATGCTACTAAGCCAGTATTCGAGAAATTGTATAAATCAGTTTCAGACGGTATCGAAGCTCAGCGTTCTATCGACTCTAACTCTCAGCCCGATTATCGTGAAAAACTTAATGCTGAATTGAAGGCATTGCACGATAGCGAAATGTGGCAGACTGGTGCTGTAGTTCGTAAACTTCGTCCTGAAAACAATTAATATTTAGTTTGTTAAGGGTGATATAAAATCCCGGTATCGGATGTTTTATTTTATGAAGCTGTCCGATGCCGGGATTATTTGTTTTTGTAGGTGGGTTTCATTTAAAGATATTATGTTACATTTGTAATCTACAATTAATAAAACAAGACTAATGATTATGAAATCACCGTGGGCATGGGTCCCATCTCTATATTTTGCCGAAGGGCTTCCGTATGTAGTTATCACTACTTTATCGCTTGTAATGTATAAGTGTATGGGCATTTCTAATGCCGAGATAGCTTTCTATACCAGTTGGCTTAACCTGCCATGGGTTATAAAACCGCTGTGGAGTCCGTTTGTAGACTTGCTTCGTACCAAGCGTTTCTGGATTATATCCATGCAACTTCTTTTGGGGGCTGGTATGGCAGGAATCGCCTTTACATTGCCTACCAGTTATTTCTTCCAACTATCATTAGCGGTGTTCTGGCTGATGGCTTTCAGTTCGGCTACTCACGATATAGCTGCCGACGGTTTTTATATTTTGGGCTTGACCGACCATCAACAAGCGTTTTTTGTGGGCATACGTAGCACATTTTATAGGTTGGCACTCATTGCCGGTCAGGGATTGCTCATTATGCTGGCTGGCAAATTAGAGGTGGTTACAGCCAATGTGCCTTATGCGTGGAGCATAACTCTTTTCATAGCAGCGGGACTGATGATGGCTATGTGGGCGTATCACTCGGTGGCATTGCCTCGTCCCGATGGTGATGTGCCGGCTTGCTCGGTTACTGCATCTACGCTACTACACGAGTTTATGCGCACATTCCGCTCTTTCTTCCGAAAAGAAGGTGCACTTGTAGCAGTGCTGTTCATGTTGCTCTATCGTTTGCCCGAAGCTCAGTTGGTTAAGATGGAGATACCTTTCTTAAAAGATACATTGTCGGCAGGCGGACTGGGACTCTCTACCGCACAGATAGGAGTTACGCAGGGTACAGTTGGAATTATAGGATTGGTGATAGGAGGTATAATAGGCGGATTGATGGTATCTCGCCACGGCTTGCGCCGACTGATGTGGTGGATGGTATGTGCCATATCTCTGCCCGATGCAGTATTTGTCTACCTCAGTTATTTTCCTGAGACTCCGTTGCTGTGGATCAACGTATGCGTATTCATAGAGCAGTTGGGATATGGTTTCGGTTTTACCGCCTACATGATGTTTATGATATACTTTTCGCGTGGAAAACATAGCACTGCCCATTATGCCATATGTACTGCATTTATGGCGCTTGGCATGATGTTACCGGGCATGGCTGCCGGATGGATTCAGGAAGCCTTGGGTTACACCGGCTTTTTCTGGTGGATAATGTTATGTTGTGGTGCTACGTTCGGTGTTACGGCTTTGCTCGATATTGACCCAGAGTTTGGTAAGAAGTAGGTCGGTCTTTTGACGCAAGGCGATTCGCTAAAAACCATTCGCATATTGCAGACCTGCGAATCGCATTCTTTCACTTTGATCATCGCATTCTTTCACTTGAAGCATCGAAATCTTTTTTTACCCCTTTCAGATGTGCTGAAAAAATCCCACTATCAGCGGCTCAATGTGTGGAGTGCCGATAGTGGAATTTTATGTTTTAAAGAGAATTCTCTTTATTTCCGCTTGAGATTATGGATTAGGAGTAGCGTCATCTGGAGTGTAAGGAACGTCTATGTCGCTGTTGGTATCTGTATTCCATTTTGGTTCAACTGTTGCATCAAGTTTAACTTGATCTACCGCGATGGTGAAAGTCAAGTTATAAGCTTTACCTTGCTGCATAATACCTTCCGGAAGGTATACAGTCTTTGTAGCGGAAGTCTTAGAGTATCCGTCTTCCAGATTGCTATCTTCGGTGATGATATCGTATGTGATGGTAGCTGAGGTAGAGTTTTTTGTCAAACCGGTTTCTTTTGGCGCAGGAATTAAGAACAAATATTGATTTTCATTGAACAAATTAACTGCTGAGGTACCTTTCAATGCGATGCCTTTCTTGCTGGCATCGCTGTTGTCTATTACTTTGTTTTTAGATATTGTCCAATCATCACTCCAATTAAGGATAGACTTGAGGTTAAGCTTTACATCTCCTTTTTGATCGTACCAATATTCAGGATTACTACTGATACTTGTTATGTGTTCAGTGTATTTATACTTTGCTGATGTATAGAATTCGCCTCCTGCATTCAATTCTATGCTGCGTATTACTACCTTGGTTTTATTGGCAGCATCAGTATTGTACACGTCTTTACTTACATTAGCTTTAAGACCGATACGGGTCATTTTATGGTTAAATGTAAATGTAATTTTATTACTTGTATTATTCCCGTTGGTTTTCTGTTGATAGTATTCTTCATCTGTAACAAAATCTACCATCTTTTTTAAATCTGCATCATCGCCTGTTGGGAGTGATACATTAATAACGGGTACTCCTGTTCCATTATTGTCTGGAAGCTTTATAAAGCCATTAGCATCGTCTGTATGTGGAGCGTATGCGTAGAATGTTATACCATAGTTTTCCATTGTTGGCCAGTATTTTACTGGGCTGTAAGTCCATGCGTCACCGCTCTTGTTTACAGCCTGATTGTACATAAAATCAGGAGTGACACTAGTTAAATAATAAGCCGATACACCAAACTTTGTCAGATTTTCTGTAGCTATGATAGTACCACGAGAGCCTTGAGCGTCACGTCCTAAGTACACTCCGAATTCTATAGGGTCTCCTTGTTTGGTATTATTTCCTCCAATTTCATCATTCGAACAGCTTGTCATTGTCAGAGCTGCGCAGGCGATGACTCCCATAATATAGTTCTTTTTCATATTCAGTTATTGTTGCGTTTTTGATTCTGTTTTATTCTGTTTTGTTGCGTCGTCTGGAGAATAAGGAACGTTTATGTTGCTATCTGAAGCTGGTTCATCCCATCCTTTAACTTCTGCGTTTAGCACAATTTCATCTAATTTGATGGTGAATATATAATTGTAAGAAATTCCTTGCTTCAAAGTACCTGCTGGCAATAAAACAGTCTTTGTAGCCTTAGTACAAGAATAACCAACTGCAAGTTTACTGTCTTCTGTTACTATATCGTATTCGATGGTGGCTGTTGCTTTTCCGTCTGTTAAATTGGCTACTGGAATAAGGAATAGATATTGATCGTCTTTAAATAGAGGAACAGGGTCAGTGTTTACTAATTTAATGCCAGCTTCTCCTTCTTGATAATTACCGCTTCCGCTTTCACCTTTTGCACCTGTAACTTTAATAGTTTCTTTTTTCATGACATTATTTAAGTCTAAGCTGTAGTATTATCTGTAGTAGTCCATGTACCTCTTTTTTTATCATCTTTAGAGAATGTATATGTTCCCGACTTATAGAATTGTCCTTTATTATTAAATGTTACATTCTTGATAACGACAAATGTTTTATGTTTGGGATTAGCATCATATACCGATTTATCAAGCTTTGCTTGTACCTTAACACGAGTCATTTCATGAAGCAATGTGAAACTTACATTTGTGCCTTTGTCATGAGTCTTATTCATCTGTACCGCAGCTACAAAGTCAATTGTTTGAGACGGATCATCTGGCAAAGTGATTGTTGCTGTAGGTGCACCAGTTTCAGAATTGCTTGAAAGTACTATGCCTTTATCATTGCCATTTGCTGCGTATGGAGCGTAAGCAAAGAAAGAAACTTTGTCGCCTACTTTAGTCGGCCAGTATTTTACTGGAGTGTATTCCCAATTAGTACCTTTATATGTAACTTGCTGATTCCACATAAAGTTAGGCGTATGATTTGTAATATTGAAATCATCTTGTTTAGTGTAATAAGCCAATACGCCAAAACCACCTTTTTTTTCATTCTTCTTTATAGATGCGTCATTTGTTTCCGTACCACGAGAACCTTGCGCATTGCGTCCAAGGTAAGTGCTAAACTCGATAGCGTTATTTCCTTGCGACTGCTGAGGAGCATTGATTTCCTCATTCGAACAACCCGTCATTGTGAGAGCTGCACAGGCGATGAGGCCAATAAAATAATTCTGTTTCATGTTCATTTGTTTTTTTTAGTGGATTATTAATATGTTATATATTTCGTTTAGACACCTATGTCAAAGTTTTCTTCCTTTCCCCAATCGTCTACCTTTGCGTCGAATCCTCCGGCTGTCCCTCCTTCGGGCTTCACGTCGGGCAGTGGGTCGGCTATCTCTTTATCAATACGGAGAGATAACTCATTGTCTGTATCTTGTATAAAGCTGTCGCCCACCTTAAAGGTGTAGTTCAGCTTCGTCTTGTTGTCTACCAGCAGAAATGATACGGTCAAGGTATTTTCTTCGGCTTCGCCTTTATGTGAGTGTGGCAGTCCGAAACTTCGTATCTTAGTGGTAACCATGCCTTGCGTAGGGTTGACTTTATCGGTTGTAATCGACCAGTTTTCTAACAACTGCGTGCCATTCTGTTCGGAAGCTCTCTGTTGCCCAAACTCATATCCCGTCGCCATTCCGTTTAGCGAGGCACGTACCGAGCGCAGATTGTATATTCCTTTCAGGTAGACATTTACCGTGATGGTATATATAATGTTCTGCGGTACGAGCGTACCCAATATGTTGGTTTCCGGTGCCGGCTTCGAACCGTGTAATATGTTGGTGGCTTCTACCATCTCTCGGGTTACCTCAAGCGTGCCGCTCACAGTAGTTCCTATCCATTCTGGAGCTGTTATTACTTGCTCTTCATCGGTGCGGGCATTATACCAGCGCGAAGACTGCGTGTTGGCGTATACCGCCGCCGTCTGCAGGTTCTCCATTCCGGAAAATGATACCGAGCCGAATTCCGACGGACTCTGGTTGTACACCATCGCCCGATATTTACCCACCGCAAGGTCGGTCTCTACAAAAGCGGTATTGTTAGACAGCACCGTCTGCTGATTTCCTCCTCCTTCGGTAGAGTAGAACATTACCGACATCCCCGTGGGCTTCTCCACACGAAACTGACTCCAGTCTACATTCACCCTTACACGAGCCTTATGCGGATGCGTATAGCACAAGTCCTTATGTTTGCACGCCGAGAACAGCATAGCAATCGGTATCAGGAGCAACAGACCGATTATCGTTTTTAAACTCATCGCTTGCCTCCTTTCCGGGCGTTATATCCTCGTCCTAACAGCCATACAAGTGAAACCTCAGCCTTGGTAGGTCCTATGTAATGCCTGTTTTTGGTGCATTGCCATACGTAGCACTCTTCCATAGGCAGATATTCTTTATATACTCCACCCAGATAGCCTACGCCCACACTGAAATCAAGGTTCAGCCTCTTAGCTATAGGCATGGAGTAGCCGTACGACAGTCCCGCAGCATAACTCCATTTATCGCCCAGATAGCCTCGCCCGCCTCTTTCAAAGTCGTACGTAATTATCTGTCCGTACACCCCTACGTGATGCCCGGTAAGCACTCTGCGTCCAGGCTTTCCAAACCAACGGCGCACCTCGATATCTCCACCGTATGTACGCCAGTAGTTATGACGCTTGTCGCTCTTCCACCAAGCATACATCCATGCCGCCGATACCGACCAATCGTCGCCAAACGGAAGTTCCACGCCTGCATTTGGCACGCATAGCGCATCGTATAGCAAGTTGGTCTTTACCGCCAATACTATTCCGTCTTTCTGCTTTTTTACTTCTGGGGGATATGTTGTTTCAGTGATTTCCTTTATTATTACGGTATCTACATCCGCAGGCTCTACTGTCGTTACGCTGTCAGGCATTACCGTTACAGGTTCTGGCATCTTCTGCGTATAGAATACACATATAATGGAATTACGTAATCTGGTATAGTAGGTAGTCTTTAGATAACCGTAGCATGGCATTCGTCTCAGCTCAAGCTTCTTCTGGTCCTTGGTCTGCGTGCCGTTCAGTATTGTCATTATGCGTTCTTTCGTCTTCGCGTCAAGCTTTTCGTCGTTTGCCACGAAAGACTTCAGTCCATCCCACGATTCGCCTTCAGCGTCTACCTTGAAGCCTCTTTCGCCAGACGGCAGTAGTTGGTCTACCAACTTGCGTGCTGCCGAAGCGCGTTCGGTAGACAGCCAGTTATTGAAAGTCGTGTTACCTTCGGGCGAAGCCCAAGAGCGTATGGCTATACGTTTTATATGTTCTGAACCTACGGAATCGAGTGCCGTTCGAAATGCGGCGATGGCATCGGAGTTGCCCATGTATTGAGAGTCGATAGTAGTTTTACTAACGCGGAAGTTGATGATACACGTCAGGCTGTCTGCGTTTTCCGGAACGGCACACCATGCCTTAGCTCCGGCCAACAATATGGCTAACCATAAAATGCGTTTATTTTTGTTAATCCATTCGTTAAAACTACTCATGTGCTAATGTCTAGTTTTACTGTTTGCGTTAGTTCTATTCTATGTGCTATTTCTCTCTTTGCCCTATTTCTCTCGTGGAGAATTCGTTTTTTTAATCCGGGCGCAAAGATAAAAATAAAGTTTTTATATAAACAAATGTCTTACGGTTTAAAATGTGGAATGATTATAAAAAAGTTATCAAGCCCTAATTACCCCCCCCATTTTTGTAATTGTAATTGTTGTTTTATGGGCTTGGTTTTCCGCTTTTTCTCTTTGCTGTAAGCTATTCTTTGAAAGTATATTGCGATGTATTTGTTTGGAGTATTGCGGAATATTCATTTTCTTTGCATATAACGAATAATAAAACGCAGAACTATGGCTATTATTGCAAATCCTATTTACGATTCGGTATTCAAATTCCTGTTAGAGGATAACCGCGTGGCGCGTATTCTGCTATCGGCTCTTCTTAAGAGGGAGGTGAGAGATGTGCAGATGCGACGTAACGAGTATAGCAATCTGCAGCAAACTCGTATCTCTATCTTCCGCATAGATTTCTCGGCTAAGATAGTGGACGACGAGGGTAAGGAGTAACTTGTGCTTATAGAACTGCAGAAGACGTGGCTGGCTACAGAAACATTGCGCTTCCGCCAGTATCTGGGTACACATTATCTTGATAAGACTAATGTTAAGGAGGAGACGAACGGAAAGTTTGGTCTGCCTATTATCTCTATTTATATATTGGGACATAAGTTGGGCGACTTGCAGGAGCCTGTGGTATATGTGCGCCGTCATTATCTGGACTATGACGACCGTCGCATAGAAAAAGGTGTGCCAGACCCGTTTATAGAGAGCATTACTCACGATAGTATCATAGTGCAGATACCTTATCTAAAAGGTCGCGCCCGTAATCATCTTGAGCGTATGCTTTCTGTATTCGATCAGGATTATCGCATTTCGGACGATGATCATTTGCTTAATATCAACGAGGAAGGAATGAAAGGTGATGAATTACTTTTAGTTCATCGTTTGGTGCTTGCCGCAACAAGGCCTGAGGTGCGCCGCGATATGGCGGTAGAAGATGAAATCCTTTCAGAAATAGAGGCTCGTGATACAACTATCATGATGAAAGATAAAGTCATTGAGCAAAAGAACAAGGACATCGAGCAAAAGAACAAGGACATTGAGCAGAAGAACAAGGACATTGAGCAAAAGAACAAGGACATTGAGCAGAAGAACAAGGACATCGAGCAAAAAGACAAAACTATTGAGCAACTTATGGAGCAGAAAGATAGTTTGCTTCGCGGTATGGTAAGAAACCTTGCGGACAAAGGAATATCAGTAGCTGATATAGCCTCTATCGTTTCTATAAGCGAAAGCGAAGTAGAGAAGCTGCTTTGATAAATATAATAAAAAGAGATATCCCATTATTGGTGTACTTAATGAGTCATCAATAGTGGGATATTCTTTTATGCTATTACTGAGTGAGATTACTTCAGCTTCTCCAGAGCCTGACGGGTTTTGTCTAGTTCCTTGTCAGGGTCGCCGGTCAGTTTTAGATATTCTTCTAAGTTTTGAAGTAACTTGATGGCAAGGTCTTTTCGGCCAAGTTCAATGAGTTTTTCTGATGCTGGAATGGCGATGTTGGTGCCACGGTCTAACGCATAGAAGAAATTTAGCCACTCAATGTATTTTTGCTTCAGTTGCTCCGATTGCGGTGCGTGGATGTCCCAGTAATAGCCGGCGGCGTTATAGAGGGTAGTAGAGAGCAACTTGTTCTTCACTCCGCTAAATAGCTTCATAAAGCTTCGGCTTTGCTCTATATCGTGCTTCTTCTCCGCACTGACGGTATCAGATTTTAGAAGGTCGGAATAATACTTCTCTTCGGCATCCGAACGAGCTATGAGCGAGTCGGTAGGGTTTTCTGCCATCTTTTTTTGCAGATAGGGGAGGAATACCTTCTCGAATTCTGGATTGTACTTGTTGCGCATGTAGAACGACATTTTCAGCTGCTCTGATGCCAGATACGACATGCCACCGCCCATAGATGCGCCTACACCGTTATCGTCGTTTGTAGGGTCGAAGGCGATAAGTTTATCCTTTATTGTCATCAGTTGCTCGAACTCTGCTTTTTTGTTGCCTTCGGTGCTCTGCGCTATGAATGTGCTCATCGCCTTCATGATGGCTTTGTTAAGCTGCATTCCCGTTTTCTTGTCCATACCGCTCAGTATAGAAACCAAACGATTGATAAGCGGAAGGTCGTACACTGTGAGGCTCTGAATCCATGTAAGGTTCTCTTTCTGCGTAAGCTCATTATCTGGCAGTTGGTTGAGCAAGTCGTTTAACGGCTGTCCGCCCTTCTCGCCAAATTCGCTTCGTGCTTGGCAGTATCCTTTCAGGAACTCTACATCGTTCTTTCCTGACTTATATTCGGCATCCATCTTCTCTATCTGAGGCAAGAGCGAATAGTTTTTTACCGCCTTTGCGCCTTCGCGTAGTAAACTGCGTACTGTTTGCGCTCCCATAAAGCTTGATACCAACTTTCCTTCGCCCGTGACGAACAGACAAGTAGGGTAGGCGGATACGTTGAACAGCGAAGCTATCTTTACACCTTCGCCTTTCTCGGCATCTACCTTATAGTTTACGAAGTGTTCGTTGAAGTAGTCGCCTGCCTCTTTCTGGGTGAAAATCTCTTTCGCCATCTTTTTGCAAGGACCGCACCATGAGGTATACACATCTATGAATACCGGACAATTCTTCTCCTTGGCCAACTTCAGCACATCGTTCCATGTGCCCTCATTGAATACTATGCCTTGCGCTTTAACCATCATGGCACAGAGTAATAAACAGGGTATTAAAATAAGTCTATTCATATCCTTTTTATTTGCAGAGTTTGGCTACTTCTTGCTCTAACGCTTCACCGCGAGCCTTTGTAGATACTATTTTTCCTTCCTTGTCTATCAAGAACATGGCAGGCACGCCCGTTACTTTATATAACTGTGCTACCGGACATTTCCATCCTTTCAAAGCTGATACGTGCAGCCAGTTGAGCTGATGCTTCTCTATAGCCTGAGTCCATTTGTCTTTCTTATCATCTACCGATACGGATAGAACCTCGAAGCCTTTGTCGTGATACTTGGCATACACTTTTTTGATGTTTGGGGCCTCGCGCAGACAAGGGCCGCACCATGAAGCCCAAAAGTCGATGAGTACACACTTGCCTCTAAGCGACGATAGGGTGATAGGTTTTCCATCGGGTGTGTTCAGAGTGAAATTAGGAGCTATGCGTCCTACACCGATAGCAGAATATCCGGCGATGGTGGCCTTCAGTTCTTTACCTAAGTTGGACTGCTTTACGCGGTTACTCAACTTATTATATCCAGCCTTGATCTCTGCCAACGGTCTATCCTTGGCGAAATGCTTGTTAAGGATGATGGCACTTACGTAACTATCAGTGTTTTCGTTTACTATCTTTTCGAATACTTCTTTAGTATGGTCTTTTGCCGAAGTAAACAGATAACCTATACTGTCTGCCAAAGCTTTATTCTCTGGAGCGTTTACATCCTTGCCTTGCCCCATAAACGAAATGGCGAGCATGGTATACATCTCTTGTGTGAGGGCATTGTTCATCTCTGCCAGTAACTGCTGGTCTTTGTCGCCTGTCACCTTGATGTCGCCTGTCTTTATTTGTCTGCCCATAAACTCTTGGGTAGTGGTAGTATAGCTCACCTTGATAGGATTCTCGTCGAGTAAGAACGCCTGATGCTTTCTTCCTATGAAGATGCTTAGCGGCTTAATGGAGTCAAGTTTACCCGTCAGTTTAAACTGTCCGTTCTCTATAATGGTAGAGTCGGCGTAGAAGATATCTTTTTTGCTTCTCAGTTCGCCTATATACACCTTCTTACCATCCATATCGGCAGCTGTACCTTCTATCAGATAGTTTTGTGCCCCCAGCGAGCCGCATCCTAATGCGGCTACAGCAAGGGCGAATATTGCTTTTTTCATACGTCAATTTCTTTTAAAGTACTCTTCCATTTCCTTACGCTTCTGTGCATCGAGTTCATTGTATTTCTCTGCTTGCTGCTCTGCCAATTTCTTGTTGCCAAGCTTAGAGTTGATAACCGACATGGTTTTATACATGTGATAAGAGAATTGCGGATTCTTATCGTTTTCGGTCAACTTATATTCTTCCAGCTTAGCCAACATCTCTTTCAAGAGTTTCTTGTCGTTGCTCTTGGCAGACATATATTCTATGTAGTTTTGCAGATGGTAAGAGTAGAATCCTGTAAGCTCCATATTGGCGCAGTCGGTAATATACTTCCATGCCTCTGTATAGTTGCCATCGATTAATAAGCGATGGATAAAGAATTTAGCCTTAGTTTCGTTATATTTATTAAGGCTGGCGCGAGAGATGAAATTCAGCATTTTATCTTCTTGAGCTTTTTCGTTAACTAACGGCAGGTATTCACCCTGATCGTTTTTAGATAGTCTTATCAAGCGGCTTACTTCTGCATGGATAGGACCTTCCAGTTGGCGGTTGATGCGATAGCGGTCGCGGTGAAGTTTATAAGTAAAGCGGTCGGCATTCTGTACAACATAGTTGAAAGCCGGCGAGTTAACATCTTTGATTGTAGGACCGAGTACTTCCCAAACATCGTCTTTATCTAACTCTTTCAGTTCTATGCGAGAAAGATAATCGTTGGCCACCGCCGTAACAGAGTCTTTCAAGAAAGCACCCTGCAGGCTGCTGATGTAAGCTTTGATAAACGTAAAATCGCGTTCGCCTTTCTTGTATCGTTCGCCCAATGAGAAGAGGTCGTTACCTGCCGAAGCGTTTTTGATGCCCTCTATCAGTTTATCGGGTTCTTGATAACCAGCCATCTGCTGCAGCACCTTACCGTCTTGGTCTATAAGCAATAGGGTAGGGAAGCCTATGATATACTTTTTATATTTATTGTAAAGCATCTTACCATCGCCTTTCTCCATATCATATTGCACATTGATGAAGCGAGGGTTGAAGAAATCGCCCACTTTTTCTTGCGTGAATACATCGCGAGCCAACGCCTTACACGGACCGCACCACACGGTGTAGCAATCCATGAAAATCAGCTTGTTTTCTTTCTTGGCCAGTGCCACGATGCTTTCCCAGCTTTCGTTTTTGTGAAACTGTATGCCTTTGTTTTCTTGAGCCGATACGTTGATAAACAGTCCTGCTAAGAACACTATAGACAGGAACAACAAAAGTCTATTTTTCATTTCGTTATTAGGTGTTTTATTAAAAGGCATCACAGGGCCTGGCACATGCCAAGTCCTGTGAACTCCTTTTTTGTGAATGATTTTATTTATCTTCAGGATAAGCGAAGTCTTCTATCGTGACCTTGTCATCGGGGTACTTAGCGTTTTGCTTAGCTATGAGGTCTTCGTTCTGATATGTCTTCTGATATTCTATCAGCACCTTTGCACGTCGGGCGATGCGCCAATAATACTGAGTGCGCTGGCGGATATAACTACCCGGCTTGTTGCCTATAAAATCAAGATATCCGGCATAATCTTGCGCATCAGACGGAAGCTTGGCTCCCATACTAGCACCGTTAACCATATATCCCAATACCTGAAGTACGTGCAGGTTCTTGGCGGTAGCGTCGCTTGGGTCTATAAAGTCTGGATATACCTTTTGCTCTTTTTCCAATTCAGGGTCGGTGTCTTTAAATCCTGTACCGCCAGGTTTAAGAGGCATAGACGGCAAGTTGAATGCGCAAGCTACTTTCAAGTTGATAAAATCTGTAGGCTGCGGGTTAAGTGATTCAAAGAATATCTTAGCAAACACTGTATTTGTTTCTGTTTTGAATTTAGAAACTCTGTAAGCATCTCCATCTTCGTCGGCATATCCTATAATCATATTGTCCTGATTATTGTTTATAGCAACAATGCAACCAGAATTTTCATCGGCTTTCTTGTAGAGCTGCTTGGTAAGGAAGATGCGGTAGGGCAGACGTTCGGCCAAGAAATCGTCAGAGAAGCCATTGAACAACTGCGTTTTTAGGTTATCTACCATCTCTTCTACAGCGATAGAGTCTTCGCGGTTGCTGATATCGAACTTCTTAAAGCCGTTAGTCAATTTGCTTGACCATAGCCATGTGGGGTCGTTATCGTTAAACTTATACAGTATAGCCGTATTATATTTTTGATACCATTTATAGATTACGGTATCGGCGTGAATAGAACTTTTTGTCAAAGCCAAGTTCGCTTCATATTCTGGACTGATGTCGATAGACGGAGTTAAGTCGTCTTCTCCACACGATGCCAATGATAGGCATCCTATTGCCATGAGCGTATATAAAAGATTCTTTTTCATGATTCGTAAGTTTTAATGTTACTGGGCGTTGATGTCTCTACGTTCGTACTTTTCAATCTTTGTATTGTAATTGGTTTCGCTCTTAGGCAATGCCAATGTATAGTTCTTGTCGCCTTGTTCCAATACGTAAGTCTCTTCGGCTGCATTAGGAGCAGAGCGGTACTTATGTACCAGACGAGGCATACCTTCACGACGGAGGTCGAACCAGCGATGCATTTCGTCGAAGCAGAGTTCGCGGCGGCGTTCCTGCCAAGTGAACTTCAGTAAATCGTCGGCTGAGGCGAAGTCGGCAGCTGTCTTTTCTACGTAAGTATCGGCAGTGAAACGCGACTTGCGAAGCTCGTTGAGCAAACTGATGCCCTTTGCTTCATTTTCGCTACCGCCTTTGCGGATGTAGGCTTCTGCCAAGTTAAGGAAAAGCTCAGCCGAGCGGAATGCTTCTTTGTAGCAGTCTCTGCTGTACATCGAATTGTGTTTTGTGGGGGTGTGGATGTATTTCAGCATAGTTCCGTCTGTCTTGGTAACATCTTGCATAAAGAATGCATACTGACGGTTATCACCTTCTTCGTATTGATTGAACAAGTCTTCGGCATTGGTTTGCGATGTAGCGAACGACGGTCCGTCAATGTAAGCTATGAACGATGAAATGTACTTGTGTGGGTTGTCTAAAGTACCGCCGAAGTTGAATAGTATTTCGGGGTTGCTCTTTTTGATGAAACTATAATGTGGACTAGACTCTGCTTGGGTCTGTATCATCATTTCTTCGGGTGTCAACTTGCCAATGTTGTCAAGCGTCAGTTTGGTAGCGTAAAGCTTCTCGCCGTAAGTAATGGCATCGTCCCAGTTCTCGGTGTATAGAGCCACACGTGTTTTCAGCAACAAAGCTGCTTTCAGTGACATCTGGAAGATGTTTTCGTCTTCAGTGCTCTTGCCAAAGAGTTCTATGGCACGGTCTAAATCCTTATTAATCTGTTCGTACACCTGCTGTACGGTAGAGCGTGTAAACTCTTCGCGTGTTACCTCACTGCTCAGGCGGATAGCTACACCCATATCGGTTGCGGCGGTAGCTTTGTTATAAGGCAGTCCGTATAAGTTCACCAGGCAGAAGTAATTGAACGCACGCAGTGCGTATGCCTGTGCCACACAGTAATTTCGCTCGCTGTCGGAACCAATCATAGTTTCTTCGTTTTCTATGATGGTATTGCACGCCAAGATATTCTCGTATCGGTTTTCGTAAGCGCTTGCTATATCGTAAGTATAATACTCTATATCGCGAGCCCATGTGTAAGCTCCTTTACCTGTAGATAGGGTAATGTTATCGTATGCTCCGGCAAAATTGGGGTCTTCCGACTGTCCGTTCATTACTGTCATGTTGTCGGTCATTAAATCGGTGAAAGCCACATCTTCGGCAAATGTTTTTGGATAACCCTCACCGTTAAGTACAGCTTGAAACTCGGATACCTTTTCCGGTATCAGCAAGTCGCCCGAGTCTTCTTTCAGGTAGTCTGAACAAGCTGAAGCGAATACAGCCGCAAGGGCCAAGCTTCCTATGGTATGTAATTTCAGTTTCATATAGTCTTCTGTTTTAAGTTAGAATGAGATAGTTGCTCCAAGTGAGAAACTTGGCATGATAGGCATATTGGCGTATGCTGTTTCTGGATCAAGTCCCTTCCATTCCTTAGCTGCCCATGTCTTCAGGTTGTTGGCCTGCAGGCGTACGGTAGTTTCAGAGATGTTGAGTTTCTTCAGCCAGTTCTTAGGTAGGCGGTAGCTTACCATCAGGTTGCTCAGGCGGAGGAAGTCGCTCTTGGCTACGCGGATGTCGCTGTAGTCGTACATGGTAGACATTGAAACTTCAGCTATGCGGTTGTCGCCATAATATCCCACCATATCTACAGGGAAGTTATTGGTGATGGTAGCGTCATACAATGCCGGAATGTTGGTGCGGTTTTCGTCGCCTGGCTGTTTCCAGCGGTCGATGAAGTCTTTCGGAAGGTTAGACGATGGGTCGAATGCGCTGTTGGCATCTTGATAGATAGCAGGCAAACGCTTTACGCCTCCCAGCTGATAGCTGAATCCAAGCGATACGGTGAGGTTCTTCTTGTAAGTAAAGCGGGTGTTGAAACCACCGGTTACATCTGGATAGATACTTCCCGATGGAACCAATTCCATCATTTCATAGTCGCCTTCGTATACCTTGCGTCCGTCTTTGGTGTAGAACAACGGATAACCGTTTTCTGCCGACAGGCCTGCGAACTTGAACGAATAGATTGTTCCTAAAGGCTGTCCGATGGCTGCCACGTTTCCAGCAATCATATTCTCGTATACTTCCTTATCGGTAAGGTTTGCATCGTAAGCATACTTAATTTCGTTGGTGTTATGGTTAAAGTTGAACGATACATTCCAGTCGAAATCTTTCTGTCTCAAGATATCCACGCTGAAGCTACCTTCAAAACCTTTGTTCAGTGCTTCACCGGCGTTCATATACATATAAGAGCGTCCTGTTACGGGCGACACTTTCATATCGGTAATCAAGTCGGTTGTCTTCTTGTGATAATAATCAAGTGTCAATGTCAAGCGGCTATCAAAAAAGCGGAAGTCGGCTCCTATGTTGTAGCTTCGAGTCTTTTCCCAACGCAGGTCGGGGTTAGGCAAGCGGTAGATGCTTCCTTCTTGCAAACCTGTGGTACTGTTTATACCATTCATACGTACAATCAAGTTTGGAGTAGCATCGTCCATAATGTTACCCTGGATACCGTAAGATCCACGGAATGAAGCATGGTTTACGAAGCTTACGCTCTGCATGAATTTCTCGTTCGACAGAATCCATTTTCCGGCTACAGACCATGTAGGCAACCAGCGGTATTCTGGGTTGCTACCGAATTTGTTAGAACCGTCTGAACGGATATTGGCGTTAAGCACGTAGCGGTTGCCGTAAGTATAGCTGGCAGAGCCGATGTAAGAAGCTACTTGAGTAACCTTTTCGGTGATGTTAGGATTGAATCGTCCTTGTTTTACAGCTGTAAGATAACGGTCTGTATAAATAGGAGCGATGCTCTGTCCGTACTGCGGATCCCATCCGTAAGAGAAAGTCGAGATACCGTTGTACTTGTCAGAACGGATTTCGATACCTCCAAAGAGGTTGATGTCATGATCGCCAAAGCGTTCTACGTAGCTCAATGTATTACGCAGCATGTACGAGCGGCGCGAAGTATTATCGGCAGCGTATGTTCCGCCTACAGGCAGAGCCGATGTCTGATACTGTCTGTCGGATGATTTATATGCTCCGTAGTCATATCCGCGGATGTTTGCCACGCTGTAAGAGCGATCGGTAGCCCAAGTGTTGAGGCGAGATTCACTCCAGTCGTAAGAAAGTGTTCCGGTATAAGTCAGCCCTTTAACGATGTGAGCGTTAAGGTTGAACAAACCGCCCATTACGTTAGTCTTGCTGGTCTTTCCAGTCTGGTCAAGTTCGTTAAGAATATTATAGCTGATAGGAGTCAATTTAGTCTTGCTGTAGTAATAATAGTTTCCGTTATCATCGTATGGCGAGAATGCACGTGATGTGTTGTAGGCATACGAGAAAGGACTTACTCCGTTGTAACCATCATTATCAGAGTGGCTTAAGTTTACCTTAACGTCTACATCGAATATCTTGTTGATTTTGAACCATACCTTACTCATAGCGGTAAAACGTTCACTCTCTGAAGTCTTGGCTATACCCGGACTGTTGTTGTAACTTACAGAAGTATAGTATCTAACCTTATCAGAACCACCGTTTACAGAGAGGCTGTGATTCTGGCTTACTGTAGTGCGGAAAATCTCCTTAAACCAGTTGGTATTCATCAATTCATACTTGCGAACCATCTGTCCGAACTGATCCTGACTGATTTTCTTGCTTAGCAATAGCTGCAATGCACCTTCGTAGCTTTCTTCCATCGGCACGCGCGGATATTGCAAACGAGCATCGTAGATATCTTTAGAAAGCTGAATACGCTCTTGCGAGTTCATCATGTCAAAATCGCCGTAGGTGGGGCGTGTATTGATACTCATGCTACCATCGTAAGTAACTACCGGACGGCTGGCCTTACCTTTTTTGGTAGTGATAACGATGACTCCATTAGCAGCCTTAACACCATAGATGGCTGTAGCCGAAGCATCTTTAAGTACATCGATGCTCTCAATATCCTGCGGGCTTAGGCCTGAGATACCATTACCGATAAGGTATGCAGCGTCGGGGCTGTTAAGGTCGGAAGCCGAGAACGGAACCGCATCCGATACGATTACACCATCTACTACCCATACCGGACCCTTATTACCATTGATGGTAGAGTTACCACGAATACGGATGGTAGGAGTGCTGCTAGGTTCGCCCGACTGCGACATTACCATCACACCCGAAACCTTACCTTGCAACATCTGGTCGATGTTCATGGCATTAGGCACAATCACATCTTCCGCCTTTACAGAAGTGATGGCGCTGGCCGACTCACGGCGTTTCATTATCTGATAACCGGTAACTACCACTTCGTCTAAAACCTTGTCGTCTTCCTTCATGGTAACGAGCGGCAACTTCTTAGTCTCTTCTCCTTTCTGGATGGTGACTTTAAATGTATTCGATGCCATACCCACGAAAGTAGCTTTCAGTTCGTGCGTTTTGCCTTCTCCCTGAAGTATCAGGCTGAAGTTACCATCCGCATCGGTCACAGTTCGCTGTGTGCTTCCTACAACGTAAATATGTACTCCGGGCAGTGGATTCTTTCCTGTATCTACCACTTTCCCGATAACTTTACAGATGCCGGCTTTGATTCGTCCCTCACGGCTCTTGTCTACACGCTGGTTGTTTTGCGCCGAAACTGCCGGAGCAAACAATACAGCCGCCAAGAGCAAAAGAAATAATCTGACGGTGAAACATGCTTTTGATTGATAAGCATGATGATTGCTTTTAGATTTCATAATTATATCAGGTATTGATTTGTATCGCAAAAATATGTAAATATGTGAAATAAGCAAGCAAAAAGATAGCTATATTTTTATTTATGTGAAAAATAGTTTTAAAAGCGAAAGAGAGTTGTAAAAAGCTTGTAAAAATTATTACTCTGTAATTTTGTTTACAAATATATCGTAATATATCGTTATCAAATGCCTTCTAGATATTATATATGGGCTTTTTATCTATCGTTTTAAGGTAAAACATACAGCGTTATTGTAGTGATTATGCTAATAAATTGGAAACTTTTCAGTGTGGGTTAGTTTTCTACAATCTGAGATTTCAATTTGAAAGGTATATTGTGTTACTGCTTGCATCTTGCGAATAGAGTTGTTTCTTGTAGAGACATGACAAACCAATACATTTACTATCGTTTACCAGATTTTGTTATCTTCTGCCGATTACTGTGTATTGTACGATTGTAAAATATGCATACATTAAATAAGATTTGTAGTCCATGAGGAAAAATAATGCGAGAAGTAGATTAACCATTCGCATATTGCAGACCTTCGAATCGCATTCTTTCACTTGACTCATCGAATTCTTTTAAAATTTCATCGCATTGTTTTTCTACCCCATCCAGAAGGTGCTGTAGGGTCGATTTTTTAGAATGACATACAGGTTTGAAGCGTTCTGATAAGAGATTGTGTTTTTGCTGCGTGTGGTAAAAATACAGTATTAGGATATTGGGTAAAATAAAAAAGCGCTTCAACATACCTAAGCATGTAGAAGCGCTTTTTAATACCTGCGTGTGGCAGGCGGGAGATTTATCGTATATTACGATTATTTCTTCTTGATAGTTTCAAGCATCAGCTGGACAGCTTTTTCAAGCTGACGGTCGATACCCTTGAGCTGTTCTTCTGGAGTATTGTATACTGCAATGTCGGGCTCTACCTGAGAGTTCTCAGAGTAATTGCCACGCATATCGCGACAGCCTACCTGCGGAATACCGAATACCAATGACGGGTCTATCTGACTTTCCCACCAAACGGCAGTCATGGTTCCAGGAACAGGAGCACCTACCAATTTACCGATACCCAGTTCTTTATATACCCACGGAGTACCGCAAGCGTTACTGTAGTTATCTTCGCAAATCAGCATGCACGATGGTTTCAGCCATTTGTTGAATGGGTCGCTACCGATGTACTGTCCGCGAGAAACGAACTGTTCGTATTCTTTTCCTCCAAGCAAGGTTACTACGTCATCGTGAAGCCATCCACCACCGTTGTGACGAGTATCTACTATCACGGCATCGGTGTGACGGTAGCGGCCAAGCAATTCGCTGTACAGCTTGTGGAAGCTGTTGCCATCCATAGCCTGAATGTGTACGTAACCTACACGACCGTTAGACATGCGTTCTACTTCTTTAGCGTTGTGTTCTACCCAGCGGTTGTACAGCAAGCCGTTGATTCCACCCAAACCTTTGATGGTTTCGTCGAAACGTTTCTTAGTAGTTGGGTCGTATACGGTGAGGCGTATCTTTTCGCCTACCTTACCTTCAAGCAACGGGAAGTAGTCTTCGCCCTTGCGGATAGGAGTACCGTCTATCTGCTCAATGATGCAGCCAGCTTTTACGTCGGTCTTCTTCAGGCTAAGCGGACTTTTGGCAATTATTTCCTGAATCTTCAAGCCGTCGCCTTCGTAAGAGTTGTCGAAGAATACGCCCAAGTTAGCAGTAGCAGGTGCGGTGCTGTAGTGGTTATATCTACATCCGGTGTGCGATGCGTTAAGCTCGCCCAGCATTTCGCTAAGCATTTCGGCAAAGTCGTACTTGTTGCTGATGTATGGCAAGAAGCGTTCGTAGTTCTTCTTCATGCCTTCCCAGTCGGTTCCGTGAAGGTCGGCCTTGTAGAATTTATCTTTCACCTGACGCCATGCGTGGTCGAAGATGTAAGCTCTTTCTTCCATCGGACGGAAGTCGAACTGTGCCTTGAAATTGATGCCGGTAGTCTTTCCGTCTTTCAACGAAATCTTCTTCAGCGAGTTGCCGCACAGATAAATGTTTTCACCCTTCTTATCAGGATTTATTTGTCCCCATCCGGCATCCTTAACCAAGATACGTGTAGAGTTGTCTTTCAAATCGTGTACCCACAAATCGTAACCATTTTCGAACGAAGCCTGATAGTAGAACTTATCGCCCTTAGGATTAAGATAGCAGTCGCTAAGACGAGAAGAATTAACAGTGAGTCGGCGTACGCGGTCGCGGCAGTTCTCTAAGTCGAACTTCAGCGGTTTTACCTCTTCGTCTTTCTTCTTATCGTCAGCTTTCTTGTCTTTGCCGTCTTTTTTCTTCTTATCGTCTTGGGCTTTCTTTTCTTTATCTTTTTCTTCTTTCTCGGCTTCTTCTTTTATTGCCAAGTCTTCTTTATTCATGCAGAAGCGGTCGTAAGCCTCTACGTCGAAGAACATTATGTAGGCATCGCTTTCGGCACCCCAGCTACCGTGGCTACGATATCCGGCGCGGTCACTTTCCCATACCATTGCTTTACCGCCAAGTACCCAACGTGCGTTAGAGTCGGTATAGCCACTCTGAGTAAGGTTGTGCATTTCGCCCTTACCGTCGGCATTTAGCAACACCACGTCTTTATTGTTCCATCCGCCAATACCGATGTAGTCCGAAAGAATCCACTTGCTATCTGGACTCCACTGGAACCACTGGTCGCCATCGCTATAAGAGTACTGATACTTCTTATCCATTACGGTACGTACATTGCGAGTCTTCAGGTTGATTACACAGATAGCGGTACGCTCTTGTAAAAAGGCAACTTCTTTACCGTCGGGGCTATACTGAGGCTCGAACGAGGTAAGGTTGGTTTTGGTGAGACGTTCTTCTTTTATATTAGTAGCGTAGGTAAACATCTTGTCTTCCTTATCTACCAACGACGACTGATAAATCTGCCATACACCATCGCGCTCTGAAGCGTAGACGATGCTGCGTCCGTCGGGCGAGAAGTGAACGTTACGTTCCTGCTGCGGAGTATTGGTGATGCGGCGTGTAGTGCTATACTCGGTAGAAGTAACGTATACATCGCCATGTAGAATGAAAGCTACCTCTTTACCATCGGGCGAAGGAGAGATTTCTGTAGCTCCGCTGCTCAGTGTCTGCTTAATTAGTTCGCGGCTTTCGTTATCTGCCGATACGTTGATTTTTACTTTGCTAGACTTTCCGTTCTTGCCAAGGGTATATATTTCTCCGTTCCATCCGTAGCACAGAGTACCGTCGTTTGCTACTGTGAGGAAGCGCACCGGGTGGGTGGTGTGGTGAGTAATCTGCTTAGCCTGTGCATTATCTATAGTACGACTGAATACGTTGAATGAGCCGTTTTGTTCGCTCAGGTAGTAGAAAGATTTGCCATCGGGAGCCCATACCGGGTTACGGTCTTCGCCTTCGAAAGTGGTGAGCTTCTTGAAGCTGCGTTCGCCTTTATCGGTCATCAGCCAGATATCTCTTGAGATAGAAGCGCGTTCGTGCTTTCGCCATTGGTCTTCGTATCCCTTCTTATCTTGATAAAGCCACTGCGAAGCATCTTTAGGGTTGAGGCTCATGCTCTCCATGGTGTACGATGAGAACATCTTAGGACGTCCGCCGTCAATGCTGACTTCGTATACTTGATGGAAAGAACTGTTTGGGAACTGTATGTCTTTAGCGTCTTGCATCTGCGATGCTGCAAACAATATAGTCTTGTTGTCTTTAAAGGCGATAGGAGTTTCCTTTCCAGAGTGAGTAGTTACGCGCTTAGGAGTGCCGCCCTTGCTACTGGTAACGTAGATGTCGAGGCTTCCCATACGGTCGGATGCGAAAGCGATGTGCTGTCCGTCGGGGCTCCATATAGGATAACTGTCGAACCCAGCGTTCGAAGTAATCTGTGTAGCCTGTCCTCCGTTTGTAGGAACAGTAAATAAGTCACCTTTGTAAGCGAATGCGATGGTATTACCATCGGGCGAGATGGCGCAGTATCTCATCCAGAGCGGATTTTCCTGTGCCGACAGTGCAGAAGTGCCCGCAGCCATAGCCAGGGCAAGCATTGCGATGTGTTTTGTTTTCATCATGTTAAGGTTGATAAAAATATTACTGTATAATTATATAAAAGATGCGGGCAAATTTATATAAAATATTTGTGATAAGGCGGTAGAGCGTGATTAAAAGTCTTTATATTGGCATGAATGTCATTTTATCATGCGGAAAAAATGTACTATTGCGTATGGATAGATAAATAATGGATATATGTTTCATATTTATTGTTAATGAAGTAAAAAACTGACAGTTGTTGGTCTAAAACCGGGTAAATTCCGTAGTTTTGTATTTAGTAATACGAATAAAACTTATTAATCATAAATAAAACAACGGTAATATGAAACCAAGAACATTATTGGTATTTGTTTCTTTGTTGGCTGTTTCTTTATGCGCAAAGGCTAATCCTTTACGGAAGTATATTGATGAGCTGCAGTCAAACAAATTATCAGATTACGCTACTGTTGTGTTGCTCGATAGCACCAGCGTGTCTGTTTCGCCTACAGGCCAAGGCGTATTTTCTGTAGTAAAAGGTGTAAAAGTTCAAAATTTAAACGGAGTGATGGCCAACCGTATTCTTAAATACGATTACGACCCGCTTACAGCCGCTGCCAGTTTCAAAGTGGTGAAAATCTATCACGAGGATGGCTCTACTACCGATGTAGATGTAAGCAAGGCATGCGATTATACGGCTCCGGCACGTGCTATCTATTGGGGAGCACGTCAGATTATGCTTCAGCTGGACGGACTTGTGCCGGGCGACGTTATTTATTATGAGATAGATAAGAAGGGCTTTACATACGCACTTCTTGGTGCCGACGAGGGAGATGATTCTCGCTTTATTCCTCCTATGCGCGGGCAGTTTTATGATATAGTGCCTTTCTGGGCGGCGGAGCCTACAATAAGAAAGGTGTATAGCGTAGGTATTCCCGAAGAAAAAGAGTTGCAGTTTCAGTTTTATCAGGGACAGTGCGCATCGTCTATGCGTTACGATGCTGGGCGTAAGGTGTATACGTTTACCATGGATAATATCATGCCGTTTCAGAAAGAACCGAATATGGTAGACTTGTTCGATGCCGCTCCTAAGCTTATGATGTCTACTACACGCAACTGGAGCGAAAAATCGCGATGGTTTAATAAGGTGAACGAAGATTACGGAAGTTTCAACCCTATACCCGAAGCGCAGAAGATGGTTGACGAACTGATAAAGGGTAAGAAAACGGAAATGGAGAAAATTGCTGTTCTCACTCATTGGGTAGCCGATAATATACGCTATGCCGGCATCACTATGGGAAAAGGTGAAGGCTTTACTCTTCATAATCTGAAAATGGATTATACCGACCGTTGCGGTGTGTGCAAGGACATTGCCGGTACTCTTATATCTTTTCTGCGAATGGCTGGCTTTAAGGCGTATCCCGCTATGACGATGGCTGGAAGCAGGGTAGAAAAGATTCCGGCAGATCATTTTAATCACTGTGTAGCCGTTGTAGAATTGAGTAACGGAACATTGATGCCGCTCGACCCTACATGGGTGCCTTTCTGCCGAGAACTATGGAGTAGTGCCGAACAGCAGCAGAATTACTTGCCGGGTGTACCACAAGGTGTAGATTTGTGCATTACTCCGGTATCGCCTGCCGAAAACCATTATGTACGTATCAATGCCGACAATAAACTGAATGCCGACGGAACGCTGGTGGGTAAGTTTACAATCTCGGCAGAAGGACAAAGCGATAGCAAGATTCGCCGGATATTTACTACCGGATTTCAGAGTGAATGGCAGAATGCCATGGAAAAGCAGTTGCTCAACGTATCGCCTAAAGCTGTTATGAAGAGTGTGAATTACGGTAGCTCTCCTAAAGATTATCAGAAGGCACCGATAAGCATCACATTTACGTACGAGATTCCTGAATATGCCATGATTGGCGATGGTGAGATGATTTTTAAACCGTTCGTTCTGAATAATCTGTATACTCAGGTGCTTTCGTTCCTGAATATAAATACTGATATAGAGGTGCGTAAATATGGTTTCAGAGACGCGTGCTCGCGACTTGTGGAAGTGGCGGAGAAGCTTTCTTTGCCTACAGGATATAATATGATGTGTACAGAAAAGCAGACTTCCGTTGACGGAAAAGCGGCTGCATTCAGCGGTACGCTTAAACAGAACGGCAATAAGCTTATGGTTGACACCAGATTATCGCTTAACAAGAGAATATATACTGCTGCCGACTGGAAGGAATACAGAGAATCGGTCAATGCGTATAAATCGTACGGAGAGTATATCGTAATCAGAAAATAATGGTGCTTAAATATAACTTGCGAATTATGAAAAGAATAACACTATATATACGTTTAGTATGTTTGCTGTGGATGGTGGCGGTTACGGCTTTTGCTGCACCCGAGGCGAGCTTCAAGAAATTATATAAGACATATACGTTGAATAAAGACGGTAGTATGGTAGAGAGAGTATATAAGGAGCTTGATATTTATACTCATGCTGCCATGAACGGCAAATACGGCGAGAGCTTCATTGTGTATAATCCGGAATTTCAGAAATTGAAGATTAATGAGTCGTATACCCTGCAGAAAGATGGCAATAAGGTTGTTACTCCGGAAAACGCTTTCGTTGAGGCATTGCCGTCGTGCGCTGCCAACGCTCCAGCGTATAATAATCTTAAAGAGATGATAGTGGTTCACACTGGACTAGAGCTTGGGGCTAAAATAGTACTCGACTATACCGTAGAAACTAAAGCGGATATGTGTGGTGAGCTGGATATGTTTTCTATGATAAAGGAGCTATCGCCGATAGAAGACTTCAGACTGACGATCAGTGTTCCTGAATCTAAAAAACTTAATTGCGAATTGCTTAATCTCTCGGCTAAACCGTCTGTTTCCGTAGCCAACGGCATGAAGACTGTGTCTTATACTATTAAGAATATTGCTCCAAGACCTTATTCTTATCCTGTTTACAATTCTACTGTAGGCGTTGTGCAGCAAGTGGCAAGCGGAATGATGCCTGCTTTTACAGCTTCTACTTACGAGAATGTTAAAGCGGCTGCCGATGTCTTGAACAAACAATTTAAGGTGGGCGATAGCAAGGTGATAGAGGATAAGATTGCGGAATTCAAGAAAGAGTGTGGAGGCGATAAGGATAAGTTGCGTAAGGCTATCAGTAAGTTTATGACTTATTTATATGGAGCGAAGGGATTGAGTGGAGTTTCTTTGCCCGAAGCCGGTTACAGACTTCGCCCAGCATCTGAAGTTCTGCTCTCTATGTATGGAACACGTGCAGAATTGGCTAATCTGGATAATGTATTGCATAAGGCAGCCGGATTGGATGCTAATATAAAGATGTGTTTCGTAAAGGCTTCTGATATGAACTGTGTGGGATTGAGCGGCATCGTTTCTGTAGTATCAGACAGCGAGATGAATTCTGCTAATAAATGCTACGCAGATGTACAGCAGTTTATGGCGGTAACAGATTTGAAGGGTGATAAGTCATCTTTGAGAAATGATAAGCCGGAAAGTCAGACTAAGGAACTCAAGACTATAGAGGTAAACGATAAAAGCTCGAAGTCGTTGGCCGGAGGCTATGTGGCAGTGTCGATACCTAACCAATCGGTAGGAAGTGCACTTTATTCTTATTCAGAAAATACTTCGATATCAGAGAATATTATTCTTCCTTGCAAGGTGTGCCGTGTAAAGCAGTATAACGTGAAGGTGCCCGACGGTAAAACATGGATCAAGAAGCAGAATGTTAAGGTATCGAACGAGGTGGGAGAGTTTAGCATTGAGTACAAACAAGAAAATGGTGAGGTGAGGGCTATTTATACTCTTAATGTAAATGAGCAACTTATAACGGTGAAGAATTACAAGCAGTTCTATTCATTGATGAGCGAGTGTAAGGCTTCGAATAATTACGCCATACTATTTAAGTAATGCCGGAAAAGAACGTATAGGGTCATCGAATTTAAAAAAGAATGTGAAAAATTAGCTTACGTCTTCGGAAAACCTTAAATTCGTGACCAAATAAAATACAGACTTTAATAATATGGAATTAGCAGGAAAAGTAATTGCAGTGTTGGAACCCAGAGGTGGTGTTTCTAAGACCGGAAATGAATGGAAAGTACAGGAATACGTTATCGAAACTCACGACCAGTATCCTCGTAGAATGTGTTTCGACGTGTTCGGTGCCGATAAAATACAGCAATTTAATATTCAGATGGGTGAAGAATTGAACGTTTCGTTCGATATCGACGCTCGTGAGTGGAATGGTCGTTGGTTTAACAGTATCCGTGCATGGAAGGTAGACCGCGTTCCGGTTGGTGGAAGTCAACCAGTACCTCCTATGGGCGCAGCTCCGTTCCCACCGGTTAACGCTGCTCCGGCAAGTTTTGCTGCGCAGGACGAAAAGGATGACCTCCCGTTCTAAAATAGGCTTTGTAATCATTAAACATAAGCATACAAAAAGAGCTTCCGAATTGTATATCGCATTCGGAAGCTCTTTTTGTATGCTTATGAGTGAGCGAATTATGAATTCATGCTCATTAGGAACTCTTCGTTGTTTTTGGTGCGCTCCAACTTCTGCTTTAAGTCGGTCATTGCTTCTACCGGGTTCATATCCGACAGATAGTTGCGCAATACCCACATACGATCTAATGTCGGCTTGTCGAGCAACAAATCGTCGCGGCGAGTACTTGAAGCGTTGATGTTTACAGCTGGGAAGATACGCTTGTTGCTCAAGTTTCTGTCGAGCTGCAATTCCATGTTACCTGTACCCTTGAATTCTTCGAAGATTACTTCGTCCATCTTAGAGCCGGTATCAATCAATGCTGTAGCTATGATAGTAAGCGATCCTCCGCCCTCTATGTTACGAGCAGCACCGAAGAAACGCTTAGGCTTATGCAATGCGTTGGCATCTACACCACCAGATAATACCTTACCTGATGCCGGAGAAACCGTGTTATATGCACGAGCCAGACGAGTAATAGAGTCAAGGAATATCACTACATCATGTCCACACTCTACCATGCGTTTAGCCTTTTCGAGCACGATGCCGGCAATCTTCACGTGGCGTTCTGCAGGTTCGTCGAAAGTAGAAGCGATAACTTCTGCCTTTACGCTGCGAGCCATATCGGTAACTTCTTCTGGACGCTCATCGATGAGCAGCATAATCATATATACTTCCGGATGATTCTCGGCGATGGCGTTAGCGATATCTTTCATCAAGATAGTCTTACCGGTCTTAGGCTGAGCCACGATAAGCGCACGCTGTCCTTTTCCGATAGGAGAGAAGAGGTCTACCACACGAGCCGACAAGTTATCACCATATCCCTTGCAAAGGCGGAACTTTTCGTCAGGGAAGAGCGGAGTAAGATGATCGAACGGTACACGGTCGCGAACCAACTCTGGGTTAAGTCCGTTAATCTTTGATACCTTAACCAACGGGAAGTATTTTTCGCCTTCCTTAGGTGGACGTATGGTTCCGTCTACTACGTCGCCGGTCTTCAGTCCGAAGAGCTTTATTTGCGATTGAGATACATAAATATCATCTGGTGATGAAAGATAGTTGTAGTCTGAAGAACGTAAGAATCCGTATCCATCGGGCATTATCTCCAAAACTCCGGTACCTCTAAGGATATCATCGAAGTCGTATGCCTTTTCTACCGGTTTAGCTGGTTCTTGAACGGGAGCCGGAAGTGCGTTTGGCGCAGCTTGTACTGGCTGATTGTTCTGAGGTCTGTTCTGCTGATAGCTGTTTGGGTTCTGCCCCTGGTTATTATTGTAATAACCCTGATTATTGTTGCTGTTCTGCGGGCGTCCGTTTTGCTGCTGACGGTTGTTATTGTTATTTCCGTATCGCTGCTGACGGTTATTATAGTTGTTATTCTGTCGGTTGTTCTGACGATTGTTGCTTTTGTTGGGCTGCATAGGCTGCTGCATCTGCTGAGTCTGTGCGTTAGCTTGCTGTGCCGGTTGGTTTTCTATCTTCATAGAACCGAATTTACCGAGCAGTTCAGATGGCAGCTCCATCTTTTCAGATGGCAAGTCTTCTATGGGAATAAAGTCGTCGTTGGCCTGTGTTGCGAAGCTTTCTGCTGGAAGGTCATTGTTTTCTGTTGCTACCGGAGTTTTTTCTTCTTTAGCGATAGCTTCTTTTTCTGCCTGCTCTGCCATCAGTCTTTCTTTCTCCAGAGTAGACTTATTCTTGCTACCCGGCTTTCTGCCTCGCTTAGCCTTTGGCTTTTCTTCGGTAGCCTGTGCTTCTGCCTGTTGTGCTGGTGCTACATTAGCAGCATCTTCCGGAGTGCTTTCGTCCGTCTGTGTTGCGGCATCGGCGGGTTTGGTATCCAGCTTCTGAGCCTTATCCTTTGTAGCGGTGTAAACCTTGTCGCTGTCTTTCTTTACGCTGATGCGTGAACGCTTGCGCGGTTGCCCTTCGCGTTCGGCGTTGGCGGCAGCTTTCTTTCCGGCTTCTACCACGGCTTGTTCGTCCAAAATGCGGTAAACCAGCTTGTCCTTCTTTAAGTCGCTGATTTTAGTCAGACCCAACTCTTTGGCGATTTGTTGCAATTCGGGCAAATCTTTTTCGTTTAATTGAATGATGTTATACATAAGTATAGGTTATATGTTTGAATTAAAGCAGCTGTAGCATACACGCCATGACAAAGATATTGTCATACGATTTGTTTGGCATACGCATACCGAATACATGCTATCTGATAACTGCTTGATTAATGTGAATATTTTAGTTGATGTTGAATCGGCAATGCAGATTGTCGATTGTTGGGTAAGAAGTCTGTTATGACGGGGGCTTCCTCATGAGGTTTCCTTTCATAACGAATGCAAAAATATATATTTTTATTTTATCTGCAATAAAAATAAGGCGGCTTTTAAAAAAATACTATATATTTGCTATTGCATGATGCCTCTCGGAAGGGTGGTGCCGTGTTTCATGAACTTAAGTCATATTAATAAAAAACACTATTGTATTATGGCAAACAATAAAGAAAAACTCTTTTCAGATTTTCCGCATGTGTCCACACAGGAGTGGATGGATAAGATAACGGTGGATTTGAAAGGTGCCGATTTCGAGAAAAAATTGGTGTGGAGAACCAACGAGGGGTTTAAAGTTAAGCCGTTCTATCGGCAGGAAGACTTGGAAGGATTGAAAACTACCGATGGGCTTCCCGGACAATTCCCATTTATAAGAGGTAATAAAGCTAATGATAATACTTGGTTTATCCGTCAGAATATGCGGGTAACCGATGCTGCCGAAGCAAATAAAAAAGCACTCGACTTATTAAATAGAGGTGTCGATTCTCTTGGCTTCCATGTGGAAGCAAAGGCTCTGAGCGCAGAATTCATAGAGACATTGCTTAAAGATATCTGCTGCGATTGCATAGAACTTAATTTCTCTACTTGCCAACGTCATACTTTAGAGTTGGCAGAACTACTCACCGCTTATTTCGCTAATAAGGGTTACGACCCAGAACGTATTTACGGTTCGCTCCGTTTCGACCCGATAGGCAAGATGATGCAGAAAGGACGCGATGTAAGTCCGCTTATATCATCGGCACATCAAATAATGAAAGCGATGGAGGCATGGCCCCACTTTAGAACAGTGGCGGTAGATTCTATTCAGTTGAACAATGCCGGAGCTTATATTTATCAGGAATTAGGATATGCCCTGGCTTGGGGTAACGAATATATGCACAGACTGATAGAAGCCGGAGCGTCGGTTGACGAAGCAGCACGAAGCATTAAATTCAATTTCGGTATCAGCTCTAATTACTTTATGGAGATAGCTAAATTCCGTGCCGCACGTATGCTGTGGGCGGATATCGTTAAGGCTTACGGTCCGCAGAGCGATGAATCTTGCAAGATGGCTATCCATGCCGAGACTTCTACTTTTAACCTTACTCTTTTTGACGCTCACGTTAACTTGCTCCGCACGCAGACAGAGGCTATGAGTGCAGCTATAGCTGGCGTAGATTCTATTACCGTTTCTCCTTTTGATAAGGCGTACGAAACTCCAGACGATTTCTCTGAGCGTATAGCTCGTAATCAGCAGTTGCTTTTGAAAGAAGAAGCTCACCTTAACCGTATTGTAGACCCGGCTGGTGGCTCTTATTATATAGAAAACCTTACGGCTTCTATCGCAAAACAGGCATGGGAATTATTCCTGGCTGTAGAAGATGAAGGTGGAATGGTTAGCGCAGTACAAAACGATTCGGTTCAGAAGGCTGTTAACCAGAGCAACAAGGCTCGCCATGAAGCGGTATCTAAGCGTAAAGAGGTATTGCTTGGTACTAACCAGTATCCTAATTTCAGCGAGATGTCTAACGGTAAGACTCCGCTTGAACATCGTTGCGCTTGTGGCGATAATGCTGAAGATACTTCGCTCACTAAGCTTGCTACAGCACGCGCTGCCAGCGAGTTCGAAGACTTACGTTTGCAGACCGAACGTTCAGGCAAGCGTCCTAAGGCGTTTATGCTTACTATCGGTAACTTGGCAATGCGTCAGGCACGCGCACAGTTCTCGTGCAACTTCTTGGCTTGTGCCGGATATCAGGTAATAGATAATCTTGGCTTCCCTAGTGTAGAAGAGGGTATAAAAGCCGCTCTCGAAGCCAATGCCGACATTGTAGTACTCTGCTCTAGCGATGACGAGTATGCAGAATATGCTATACCGGCATATCAGGCTTTAGACGGCAGAGCAATGTTCATAGTAGCGGGTGCACCAGCATGTATGGAAGATCTGAAGGCCGCTGGCATAGAAAACTTCATCCACGTGCGTTGCAATGTGCTTGACACACTGAAAGAGTATAACCACAAGTTAGGAATCAACTAAAGGAAGCAAGATGATGAAACCGAATTTCAAATCAATAGATATATATGCCGGATTCCATCAGCAGAATGGAATGGAATGGCAAAAAGAGAACGGCATCACAGCCAACTGGAAGACGCCTGAGCAAATTCAGGTGAAGCCGGTCTATACTAAAGAAGATCTTGAGGGTATGGAACACCTGGATTATGTGGCAGGTATTCCGCCTTATCTGCGCGGTCCGTATTCTATGATGTATACCTTCCGTCCGTGGACTATCCGTCAGTACGCCGGATTCTCTACCGCCGAAGAGTCTAACGCATTTTATCGCCGTAACTTGGCTTCTGGTCAGAAAGGTCTGTCGGTAGCATTCGACCTTCCTACGCATCGTGGTTACGACCCCGATCATCCGCGTGTAGTGGGCGATGTTGGTAAGGCAGGTGTGTCTATCTGTTCGCTTGAGAACATGAAGGTGCTTTTCGATGGAATTCCATTGAATAAGATGTCTGTATCTATGACTATGAACGGTGCCGTATTGCCTATCATGGCGTTCTATATAAACGCCGGATTAGAGCAGGGTGCTAAGCTTGAAGAAATGGCGGGAACTATTCAGAACGATATCTTGAAAGAGTTCATGGTGCGTAACACTTATATCTATCCGCCTGCATTCTCTATGAAAATCATTTCGGACATATTTGAGTATACTTCGCAGAAGATGCCTAAGTTCAACTCTATCTCTATCTCGGGTTATCACATGCAGGAAGCCGGAGCTACAGCCGATATTGAGTTGGCTTATACCTTGGCCGACGGATTGGAATATCTGCGTGCGGGAGTAGCCGCTGGTATCGATATCGATGCTTTCGCTCCGCGTCTGTCGTTCTTCTGGGCTATCGGTATGAATCACTTTATGGAAATAGCCAAAATGCGTGCCGCACGTATGTTGTGGGCTAAGATAGTGAAGCAGTTTAACCCGAAGAATCCTAAGTCGCTTGCACTGCGTACCCACTCTCAGACTTCGGGATGGTCGCTTACAGAGCAAGACCCGTTCAATAACGTAGGTCGTACTTGTATCGAGGCTATGGCTGCCGCATTAGGTCATACTCAGTCTCTTCATACCAACGCTCTCGATGAGGCTATCGCATTGCCTACCGATTTCTCTGCACGTATCGCACGTAATACTCAGATTTATATACAAGAAGAAACTCAGGTATGTAAAAACGTTGACCCATGGGGAGGTTCTTATTACGTAGAAGCATTGACAGACGAATTGGTTCATCGCGCATGGGAACACATTCAGGAAGTAGAGAAACTTGGCGGTATGGCTAAGGCTATAGAAACAGGTATTCCTAAGATGCGTATCGAAGAAGCTGCCGCACGTACTCAGGCTCGTATCGACTCAGGCGAGCAGACTATCGTTGGTATTAACAAGTATAGACTGGAGAAAGAAGAACCTATCGACATCCTCGAAGTTGATAATACAGCCGTTCGTCAGGAACAGATTGAGAATCTGCGTCGCCTGAAAGAAGGACGTAACCAGGAAGAGGTGGACAAGGCACTGAAGGCTATCACTGAATGCGTGCGTACCGGAAAAGGCAACTTGCTTGAGTTGGCGGTAGAAGCGGCTCACGTACGCGCTACATTGGGTGAAATATCCGATGCTTGCGAAGAGGTAGTAGGACGTTATAAAGCAGTAATCAGAACTATATCAGGAGTGTATTCGTCAGAAAGTAAAAAAGACTCAGACTTTGCAAGAGCTTGCAGTCTGACAGAAGAATTCGCTAAGAAAGAAGGTCGTCGTCCGCGTGTCATGATAGCTAAGATGGGACAAGACGGTCACGACCGTGGTGCTAAGGTAGTAGCTACAGGTTATGCCGACTGTGGTTTCGACGTGGATATGGGACCGTTGTTCCAGACTCCGGAAGAAGCTGCTCGTGAGGCTGTAGAAAACGACGTGCATGCAGTAGGCGTATCATCATTGGCTGCCGGACATAAGACTCTTATTCCGCAGATTATCGGTGAGTTGAAGAAACTTGGACGTGAGGATATCCTCGTATTTGCCGGTGGTGTAATTCCGGCTCAGGATTATGACTTCTTGTATCGTGCAGGAGTCGTAGCGATATTCGGTCCGGGTACTTCGGTAGCTAAATCGGCTTGTAAAGTAATGGAATTGTTGCTTGAAACAATAGAATAACAGTTTTTGAGGTTTAAATTAGGGGAGCGGCATTTTTAATAAATGTCGCTCTTTTTTTGTAATTGCGTCACACAAATCATAATTCTTGCCAAACTTCGGCGTCTGTGAGGTGTCATGAAATTCTTTAATGAAGTCGTCTTACTTCGGTCGAGGTAAGCGTTCATATCGGTCGATGTGAACGCTCACATCGTTCGAAGTAAGCATTCACCTCGTTCGAAGTAAGACGACTTTGCTGTAACATGTTGATTTATGCGGGCTGAAAGTCCGCAAACTCCACAGCCCAAGGCAGCGCCATGGGTATAATGTAACATCAACAAAAACGCACTGAAAGTGCAAAAGTAAAAACATCATGGTTCGTGATTTTACTTTTGCACTTTCAGTGCGTAATATATAAATACTTGATACCTAAGGTGCTACCCTAGGTCATTATGTACTCATTGGGCTTTCAGTCCGCATTGTTTGCTCTTGACACACCAAGTTATAGATTATCTTTTAAGCGGTCAAAGTTCCAATACTTATAACTTTAATTTCAGCTTAACGAAATTTTTGATGAATTCTACAGTGCCGTCAATACCAAGTACCGATGAATCAATGCACAAATGATAAGTGGCGGCAGCTCCCCAAGTCTTGTAACTATAGTAGTTGTAATAAGATGAGCGGCGCTTGTCGGCCTTCTCCATAAGCTCTTCGGCTTTCTCTTCGCTGATATTATGTATCTTGGTGAGGCGTGCTATACGTGCTTCGGGTGTAGCCGATACGAATACGTTTACACAGCGAGGATGGTCGCGAAGAATGTAATCGGCGCAACGTCCTACAAACAAGCACGACTGTTTCTCTGCCAGTTGGCGTATTACATCGCTTTGAATCTTGAAGAGCGAGTCGTTGCTCAGATAAGAATTGCCCGGATACGCCCCTTCGGTTATGAACGGAAAACGTGTGCCGAACAATCCGCCCAGCAAGCTCTGTGAAGCCTTTTCGTCGGCTTGTTCAAAGAACTCCTTACATAATCCACTCTCTTTTGACGCCAAGTTAATCAGCTCCTTATCGTAGAACGCAATACCGAATTCCTTAGCCAACTTTTCTCCTATCTCTTTTCCTCCGCTGCCCAATTGACGGCCGAGGTTGATTACAAAATGCTCGTTCATACTGTCTGTTTTATTATGCTGTCCGCATGGCGGACATCTGTTTATGGCAAATTTAGATAATTATTTTTTGGCGATGCAATAAAAACGCCTTGTTTTGTTATTTTATTGCATCAGCATTTCTCTATATGATAGCCTCCAAGCGTTATCACGTAGTATAGGTTTTCTATTACGCTCTTGTCTTTCGTCTGCTCCTTAGGCGGGAGTTGTCCGAACGGACATATCAGCGGATGCGTTCGGTGTATGTTGTCGCGTGTAGGTTCGTAGCGCCATCCTTCTATGCTTCGCTCGGCGTTCCATCGGTTCTTTTCCATCCGCATTAGCGTGCGCATGGTTTCTTCGGGCAGATTCTTCAGGATTTTAGGGCCGGTTACTGCCTGTTCCGGGCTGAATGTTATGCGGTAGCCTAATGTACGCAGGTAGGTAGAGTAGGCGTCTATCTGATAGCGGTTGGCCCATCGCATGTTCTCTTCCATCTGTTGCCAGCTGCTTTGTGCCTTCCGCTTTTCTTCCGTAAAGTTGGTATCGCCTTCTGTATACATTCTATATAGGTTCAGTAGGTATCCGTTTTCACAATATTCCTGATTTATGAAGCTGGCCATGTTATCTTGCAGCATTGGCTTGGAGATACCTTGCTCTAACATGCCGAATGTTTTTACGTTTCTGTAGCGCACGTTGTCAATGCAAATAAGTTCGCCTAAATCGGTCTGTATCTCCTGACGGATAAGTATCTGTGTATCGCTTTGATAGACAGATGGCGGAAGGTTGAGTCCGAGCTGTAGACTGAGGTCGGTATTGCTGAGGCAGATGGCTATGGTAAGCATTTGCTGTGGGTCGGCGTTCCACGTCTCGATGTCGGATAACGAAGGCTCGCTGCAGAAATCGTCACTGCGGTAGTTTATCTTAATGTCGTCTATTTGCTTTTCGATGTACGGAAGCTGATAGCGGAATAGATTTATCTTGTCGTCTAACTCCTTATCTATTATGGTTATGACGGTACGGATACGTTTGTCCGATGGTGCTTGGTCGTCATAATTGGCGTAGTGGCATACGCGTAACGCTTCAAGAAGCAAGGCGCATCCACATTGGTTAAGTCCCACTATTACCAGATGTACATAATGCTTATCGTCAGTGTTGCAGATAGGACGATAGTCCAGCGGAGCGTATTTCTTTATGTCGTTTTCAGAAAGGCTGGTTCCCCAAATGCGTCGTGCCCAGTTCTCGTGAAAATTGAATGGCCGGAAGAATATGTTCTGCTTTCCATGGTAGTTGCAGTATTCTTTCAGTTCCAGTTTCTGAATGGTGGAGTAAGACATCACATTATCGAACTGCACATATACAGGCAAAAGGCGTGAGTCGGTGTTCTCTCCTCGCAGTGTGCTTACGTGCTGCACACATTTAATGTTTTTAGAGTTGCGTCCGTAGTCGCCTTCTTCACCTAATATATATACCTCTTTTGCCCGGTCTATATTCAGACGCTTCAGTTCTTCTGTCGACTCGATATTGCCGAGGTATATTTTTACCTGATTCTCCTCTTCTCTGTTAAGCTGTGCCAGCAGTTGGTCTCTTATGTCATCGCTCTCCGTGCTGCTCATCAGAACGATGGGCGCATCGCTTTCTTTGTGTAGCTCTCTAATCAAATTGGCTGTAACATCGCTGAAGCCGATGATGACATAGTGGTCTTTCAGCTTTTTGTATGTAGCCTTACCTGTGCGTACCGTCTCTACCCGTCGCTCTATGATGTTAGATATGGTAGAAATTAGCACTCCGTTAAGCAGTACCGCCCCAAACATACTTATGCATATTACGGCAAGGCGGTTGCTCCATCCTACCTGTTCTGCTTGATTGCCTGGGTCTACAAAGTTGTTATATACCACCCATAGCTGTTCGCCCCAGTCGTCGTTTTTCCCCAGACTGATATGGAAAATCACCACAACGGCAGAGGCTATTATCAGTACGCTGACAATGCTTAGTACAAGCAGTATCACCTGACCTTTAATCCCGCCCGATATGTTCTTGTCTATCGACTCTTGCGAGAATGCCTTCTTGTAAAGACGGAAATAGTTTTTCATGAGTCTTTCTTTATGATGTCGAATCCTAATTTCTTTATCAGCCTTAGTGTTTGCATGGCCGTGTTGCGGTCGTATTCCTTTTCTATTTCTGGAAGTTCATTATACGGCACGAGGCATGGGTGCTGTTTAAGGCGGTCGTTTCGCTCCGCACCGTACGTCCATCCTTCCGCAAGGCGCGAAGCCGCCCATACTTCGTGTACGTTTTCTGCAATCTGTTCAGATAGCATGATAATATCGTCCGACAGCTTGACATCGTCGGTAGATATGGGTTGTGGTGTATAATTCATGTTTTTCATAGCTATAAATGTTTTATCGGTTAAACGGGATGATTCTTGAATTTGCGGAATTGCTTTATTAGCAATATAGCCGCTATTATGGTGGCAACAGCATCGGATATAGGCATACTATACCAAATGCCTTTAGAACCAAAGAAAAACGGTAGAATGAATAGGCAGGGGATGAGTACCAGTACTTGTCGGCTTAATGACAGAATGATAGCTTTTTTTGCCATGCCTATGCTTTGAAAGAAGTTAGATGTAACCATTTGGAACCCTACGAATGGGAATATCAGCATGGTAACGCGCAATCCGTGTGCCGATAGAGCAATCAATGTTTCGTCGGTAGTAAATGCTGATACCGCCAGTCGTGGCATGAGCTGAGATATCATAAATCCTGTGGTAGTGATGATGGTAGCTATTATCACGGTAATCTTCATAACCTGATTTACACGGTGATACATCTGTGCTCCGAAGTTATATCCGGCTATAGGCTGCATGCCTTGGTTTAGTCCGATAACAATCATGACAAACAGAAAGACTATTCGGTTTACTATACCGAATGCTCCGATTGCCAGGTCGCCTTCGTATAGCTTCAAGCCCTTATTGATGAGGATTACTATCATACATGCCGCTACGTTCATAAAGAAAGGAGCCAATCCGATGCCGATAATGTTCTTTACCAGTACATCTTTTAAGCGATATATTCCCGGCTTGAAATGAAGCATCTCGTTTTTATTCATGAATATCTTTACGAGCCATGTAAGCGATATAATCTGTGCCAATATTGTTGCTACGGCAGCTCCACGGATACCCATATTAAAGGTGTAGATGAAAAGCGGGTCGAGTACAGTATTTACTATCACCGTAAGTATAGTGGCGGTCATAGCCATCTGCGGATGTCCTGCTGAGCGTAGCACCGAGTTCAGTCCTAAGTACATGTGCGTCACTACGTTTCCAAGCAAGATAGTCACCATGTAATCGCGTGCGTAGGGCAGTGTAACCTCGCTTGCTCCGAAGAAATAAAGAATAGGGTTGAGGCATGCCAGGGTGATGATGGTAAACACTATACCGATTATCAGGTTGAGCGATACCACGTTGCCTAAAATCTGTTGTGCGGTAGTAAAGTCTTTCTGTCCTAACTTTACCGATACCAATGTAGAAGCTCCCACGCCTACCAGCGACCCGAAGGCGGCTGCAAGGTTCATTAGCGGAAAAGTGATGGCAAGTCCAGAAATTGCCATGGCTCCAACTCCATGACCGATAAAGATACTGTCTACCATATTGTAGAGCGATGAAGCGGTCATAGCTATGATGGCCGGAATAGCGTATTGCATAAGTAATTTGTCGATGGGCTGAGTACCCAGTTCGGCGGCAGTTCCTTTTTGTGTCATAAAACTCTTTTTACGATTAGTTGTACGTGTGCAAAGGTACTGATATTTCCATTATATTTGCAAAATTCAAAAAAAAGAAAAAGATTATGGAGAATCAACCGCTTTCGTTGTTCGAACTGAACGCTCTGGTGCGTAAAAGCGTGAAACTTTGCCTACCCGATGAGTACTGGGTACAAGCCGAGTTGAGCGACGTGCGTACTAATTATTCGGGGCATTGCTATCTGGAGTTCGTTCAGAAAGATCCGCGCGGCAACGCCTTGGTAGCCAAGGCGCGTGGCATGATATGGAGCAATATATACGTTATGCTTAAACCTTATTTCGAGAGGGAAACCGGACAAACCTTCACATCGGGCATTAAGGTACTGGTAAAGGTTACGGTCGATTTTCATGAGTTGTACGGATATTCATTGACTGTAGTCGATATAGACCCTGCTTATACGTTAGGCGATATGGCTCGCCGACGTAAGGAAATAATCCGTCGTCTGGAAGAAGAAGGTGTGCTTACGCTGAATAAAGAGCTTGAAATGCCATTGCTTCCGCAGCGTGTGGCGGTAATATCGTCGGCTACTGCCGCCGGGTATGGCGATTTCTGCAACCAACTGCTTAACAATTCCGATGGATTGGTGTTCTATCCGCATCTCTTCGCAGCCGTGATGCAAGGCGATAAGGTAGAGGCTTCGGTAATAGCCGCGCTGAATGCTATATATAAGGAGGTAGACAGATGGGATGTGGTGGTAATTATACGTGGTGGAGGAGCAACATCCGACTTATCTGGATTCGATACATACGACTTGGCTGCCAACTGTGCGCAGTTCCCGCTTCCAATCATCACCGGTATAGGCCATGAGCGCGACGATACGGTGATAGATATGGTATCGCACACCAGGGTAAAGACTCCTACAGCAGCAGCCGAGTTCCTGATAAACCGTATGCGTGAAACGGCATCCGACTTAGAGCGATACATCAGTTATTTTCATCAAACTATCCCGGAGAGGATAGCGCATAGCAAAGAGCGATTGGAGCAATGGGTGGCACGTATCCCTTCCAGAGTACAGATGAGGCTTCAACATGAACGGTTCAGGCAGGAGCGCATGGCTGTAAGGATGAATACGGCATGGCAGACTCGATTTCTGCGCGAAGAGTATCGCTTACGGTTGGAACAGCGACTTGCTACGGCGATAGAGGCACGCTTGCAGCGCGAACGCCACAGGCTGCAGTTGGCTCAGAGTCAGGTAGAGGCAGCATCGCCCGAACTACTCTTAAAGCGAGGCTACAGTTTGACACTGAAAGACGGTAAGGCGGTAACCGACGCATCTGCACTACACCCAGGCGACGTACTGACCACACGTGTAGCAAAAGGAGAATTTAAAAGTAAAGTATTATAATAACCTGTTATATATAAATAAGGTGCTTATGGCAACAAAGAAAGAAACCTATTCTGAAGCGATGAAACGCTTAGAAACCATCGTTTCGCAGATAGAGAGTGGCGAACTGGATATTGACGAACTTGGCAACCAACTGAAGGAAGCTCAAAAACTCATCAAGTTCTGTCGTGATAAATTATATAAGGCCGATGAGGAAATCAAAAAGATGCTAGGCGATGACGAGAATGTAAAAAAATAGGCGATTAAGTTGGAATATGTAAATGGAAAGCTTAAATTTGCTGAAAATAATAACAGAAAAATAACTAAATCATATAAAGATGAAAGAAATTGATTGGTCGAATCTGTCTTTCGGATACATGAAGACAGACTACAACGTACGTTGCTACTATCGCGACGGCAAATGGGGAGAATTGGAATTATGTTCTGAAGAAACCTTGAATATCCACATGGCTGCTACTTGTTTGCACTATGGTCAGGAGGCTTTCGAGGGATTGAAGGCATATCGTGGAAAAGACGGAAAAATCCGTGTGTTCCGTCCTGAAGCTAACGCAGAACGCTTGCAGAGCACATGCGACGGTATTTTGATGCCAGAGTTGCCTACAGAAAAGTTCTGTGAAGCCGTTCGTAAAGTGGTAAAGGCCAACGAACGTTTCATTCCGCCTTACGAGAGTGGTGCTTCGCTGTATATCCGTCCGTTGCTTATCGGTATAGGTGCGCAGGTAGGCGTGCATCCTACTGATGAATATCTGTTCGTGATATTCGTAACTCCGGTAGGTCCGTACTTTAAAGGTGGTTTCGCTACTAATCCGTATGTCATTATCCGCGAGTTCGACCGTGCAGCTCCGCTTGGTACGGGGCGTTACAAGGTGGGTGGTAACTATGCAGCCAGCCTCCGTGCCAACAAGATGGCTCACGATGCAGGCTATGCCAGCGAGTTCTACCTCGACGCTAAAGAAAAGAAGTATATCGACGAATGTGGCGCTGCCAACTTCTTCGGTATCAAAAACAATACATACATCACTCCTAAATCTACTTCTATTCTTCCGTCTATCACTAACCGCAGCTTGATGCAATTGGCAGAAGATATGGGTATGAAAGTAGAGCGTCGTCCTATTCCTGAAGAAGAATTAGAGACATTCGAAGAAGCCGGAGCATGTGGTACTGCTGCCGTTATCAGTCCGATAGAACGTATTGACGATTTGGAAAACAACAAGTCGTACGTCATCTCTAAAGACGGTAAGCCCGGACCGTGGTGCGAAAAGCTTTACACTAAGCTGCGCGCCATTCAGTACGGCGACGAGCCCGATCCATACGGATGGGTGATGATGGTAGACTAATTACTGTCTGTTATTAATTAAAAACATAGCATTATGAAAAGAAGTTCAGAATTACGCGCTCAGGCATGGAGTGCCTTGAGTGGCAAATGGGGTATGGCTGTAGTAGCCACATTGGTGTATATGGTAATATGTGGTGTTATAAGCTTAATTCCGTATGTTAGTTGTATAGCTGCATTATTAGTTTCTTTGCCATTGGCTTATGGCTTTACTATTATGCTATTAAATGTAGTTCGTGGAAGAGACGTAGAACTTAATACTTTAGGCGAAGGATTCAAGGACTACGGTCGTATCCTTGGTACTATGCTTTTATCGTCTGTATATCAGTTCTTGTGGATGTTGCTGCTCATTATCCCTGGAATCATTAAGGGATATTCGTATGCGTTGACGCCTTATTTACTGAAAGACCATCCTGAACTCAAATTTAATGCTGCCATAGAAGAAAGTATGCGCTTGATGAGCGGAAACAAGATGCGCTTGTTCTTACTCGACCTTAGCTTTATCGGCTGGTTCTTGTTGGGCCTCATCACTTTCGGTATTGCATTCTTGTGGATTACTCCTTATTGGAATACAGCACGTGCCGCTTTCTATGAAGATTTGATGAGCGATGTAACGTCAACGATTGCATAATGATTGTTGACGTTGTAAGATATCCATCGGCAGAATCGTTTAGCGTGTTCTTGATTCTGTCGATGGTTTGTTTATTTTGCAATGTGGTAATTGCATTTCATTGGTAAGCCTTTTTTCAATAACTGAGTCTGAACATTACTTGAAAATATATACATTCTTATATTGACAATATATGATTATATGCAACCTGTTAATGAAAAACAATTATTAGAGTCTGTCAGTAAGGGGGATGAAAAGGCTTTTAAAACATTCTTCTTATACTATTATCCTAAAGTTAAGTGGTTTATCGGCGGATTATTGCAGTCGCAAGAAGAAGCCGAGGATATATCGCAGGATGTATTTCTAACACTATGGAATAATCGTTTATCTCTTAATTCTATCTCTAATTTCAAAGCTTATCTTTTCCGTATCTGTAAAAATGCAGCATACCGACATATCGAACGTGCTTTGCTTTTTAAAAGCTATCAGCAGAGAGAAGCTGAAAAAATGTCCATCATTCCAGAAAGCAATGAAACTGATGATAATATACAACTCAAAGAACTTGAGCTGTTAATATCTATGGTTGTAGAAAAGATGCCTGCGCAACGGAAGAAAATCTATAAAATGAGCAGAGTGTCTGGAATGAGTAATGATAAGATTGCTCAAGTATTAGGCATCAATAAACGAACAGTAGAAAATCATCTGTCACAGGCACTTGCAGATATACGGAAAGTACTGTCTATAGCTTTTATTTTATTTTTCTGAAAAAAATGTTTTCTGGCTGTGCGTAATTGCTCGGTTAGGTATCTTATATATAAACCATCACCATAAAAAGAGGAATGAATATGTTTGCTACTTATAAAATAATAAAAAACTTTGTTTCTGATAAATTTAGTCCGGAACTGAAAGAGAAGATATGGGGATGGCTAATTGATTCCAACGGGCAGGCAGAAAAAGAAGAGGCAATGATGCAGTTATGGGAAGAACAAAATATAGAATCAGACGAAAGTACTATACGCTCTTATCGGAATTTCCAAAAGAAAATAGCTCCATATTCACGAGGAAAGGTTTTTTCTTATGCATTGCGTAAATGGAGCCAAGTGGCAGCGGCATTGCTTATTCCTTTGATTTCTGTATGGATAGCTTATCTATATATGCGGCCTGAAGAGAAAAATGTTGAATTGGTAGAGAACTTTGTACCCAAAGGAAAACAACGTAAAGTTACTTTGTCTGATGGCTCTGTAGTATATCTTAATTCTGGAACATTGTTGATCTATCCGCAGACTTTTTCCGATGGCGTACGCTCCGTATATCTTGTGGGAGAAGCTAACTTCGATGTGAAAAAAGATAAGGAACGCCCGTTTGTAGTTAAGACTGCCTATCAAAAAGTAAAAGTTTTGGGAACAAAATTTAATGTACATGCTTATCCTGAAGATGGAAAAACAATCACAACTCTTGAATCTGGTTCGGTCGTTGTACAAAAAGTAAATGATGAGAATCTTATCATTTTGGCACCAAATGAACAGCTTGAATATGACAATTCAACTGGAGAGTTTCAAAAGAGAAATATTGATTCTTCACTGTTTTCTGGATGGACTAAAGGTGAATTGAACTTTGTTGGAATGACACTTAAAGATATTTTTGCTACCGTAGAAAGAATCTATAATATACATATCATTGTTCCACCTCATTTAGTTACGACTGATGTATATACAGTTAAATTCAAGCATAAGACTTCTATTAGAGATGTTATGAACATTATTACAAAAACGATAGGAGACATCGATTATAGGGTTGAAGACGAGGATATTCTTTTAATTTATTCACCAACTAAATAAGAAAGGAGGCAATTATAAGCAAAAAGGAGTTAGCATTTCGCAGATGCTAACTCCCAAAATCAATCAAAACTACTTCATTTAATAAATCAACGTAAAACTCTTAAATAATAGTATTAATGATTAACTCACAAAAATATGAAAATTTATAAATTGTTTTGGGAAAAGAGTCCTGTAAAAAATCATAAATTTTATATATTGTTGTTTGCTTTATGTTTTTGTAACACAGCTTTTGGACAAAAACAACAAATAACTGTATCTATGAAAAACCAGCCTCTATTAAAGTTATTCTGTGTGGTGATGTTCGGACTAATAAATGTTAATATCC